>FLOH01000124.1_pt1:0-102500 | contig 220204 bp, 179 predicted proteins | sample 756751 | NCBI WGS metagenome assembly FLOH01 (sample SAMEA4026879, study PRJEB14308) | marine metagenome | biome: coastal water; material: water | depth 74 m
TTACCATGGACGTGAATTGACCTTCATCAAGTAAATCTAAACCTTTGTTTAGCATATCAATGATTGACCCGTCAATAGGATTCAATACAGATTGCAATACAGAATGGAATTCAACATTTAGAACACCATCACCAAGATCAACCAAACTTGCACTCCAATCTCGCTGAACCAGATTTCCTTTAGACTTTAAATGTGACAAGTGCAGCGTTTGATATTCCGGTTCTTGTGCAACCATGGTTTCAGATGCTTTATCATAATAGGTTAGAGCACCGTCTTTAATTTCATAAAAATGAGTAAAACCATTTTTCACCATGGTTAATATCCATTCTGGAACCTTTTTATTTTCTCCCTGCATACGAGTAATAGAACGTTCCAAACCGATGGCATCCCACGTTTCAAATGGACCCATTTCCCAACCAAATCCCCATTTGAGTGCATTATCAACATTGACAATATCATCACTGATTTCAGGAATTCGATTCGCTGAATAAATGAGCGTTCTAGCAAGGATTTCCCAAAAGAATTTTCCACCTTTATCATCGCTATATGCTAAAGCGCAAATTTTATCACCTGTTTTCTGGTGATCCTTTGCTAATCGAAAAGCATCAAATCGAACGGGCTTTTGAGGAGAATATTCACCCGTTGCAAAATCCAGAGAAAGTATGTCTTTACCTACCTTTGAATAGAACCCGGCTTTTGTTTTTGCACCAAGTCGTCCTTTATCCAGTAATCCCTGTAAAACTGCAGGCGTTTGAAAAATATCACGTTCTTCGTCATTTTCGCCATGTTCATAACTAGTATTGGAAACGTGAACTAATGTGTCCAGACCAACAACATCTGCCGTACGGAAAGTGGCACTTTTCATTCGACCTGAAATAGTTCCAGTAAGTTTATCTACTTCCTCAATGGTAAGCCCCATATCAATGGCAGTTTGCATAGTAATCATGAGTCCATATCCACCGATACGATTTCCTATAAAATTCGGAGTATCCTTGGCATGGACGATTCCTTTACCCAGGACATCCCTGCCAAAAGCCGCGATAGAGTCGTAAATATCATCGTCAGTTTTTTCACCTTTAACCAATTCGAGTAGGCGCATATATCGGGGAGGATTAAAGAAGTGAGTAATCATGAAACGTTTTTGGACATCTTCAGAAAAAGCGGCAGCTAAATCTGCTAGAGGTAATCCGGATGTATTAGAGGTAATAATGACATGATCATTGAAATAGGGGCTGATCTTATCAAATACTATCCGTTTGATGTCTAACCTTTCAGCTACCGCTTCAATTACCCAATCGACTTCTTTAATTTTTTCTAAGTGATCATCATAATTGCACGGTGTAATAAGTTGGGAATTTTTTGGATTATATAAAGGTGCGGGGTTCAATTTTCCTAGAACTTCAATTCCTTTAACCGCTAATTCCTGATTAATATCAAAAAGGTATGATGGGATTCCGGTATTGGCTAGATGTCCAGCAATTTGCGCACCCATTACTCCGGCGCCTAATACTGCAACTTTTTCAATTTTTTGAGTCATAATGATACCTCGAGGACGTTATAAGGTTTAAGGAATTGGATTTAAGGAGAAGATTCAAATTTGGAATCTTAATCCTTAAATTTTGTGACATATTCTTATTTTTCATTTTAAACAAATTCCGAAATGAATCGATACATGAGCCAAAAATGTGATGCGCTTCCCAATAGTACAAAAATGTGGAAGAGCTCATGAGCGCCAAAAACTTTTGGCCATAATTTTGGCCAATCCAGTGCAAAAACGACCGCACCTACTGTGTAAAAAACTCCACCTGCAAATAACCAGAATATTGCCTGTGGCTGAAGCGTAGTGACCATTGGATATATGGCAATCAAGGCTAACCAGCCCATACCCACATAGATGGCAGCTGCCAGCCAATCCGGAGCGTGGATATAGAAGATTTTGATCAATATCCCTACGGCAGTAATTCCCCATACAACTCCAAACATCGACCAACCCCAGGCACCACGCAAAGGAATGAGACAAACAGGTGTATAGGATGCAGCAATCAAAACGAATATCATGATGTGATCGATTTTTCTCAGAACCCGTTCAGCTTTTCCTTTAACAGGAATCCAATGATACAATGTGCTGGCAAGGTATAGTAGGATTAATCCGGCTCCGAAAATGGAATAGGACACAATGTGCCACACACTTTCTATTTTAATGCCAAGAGTGACCAATACGATTAATGCAACAATGGCGAGAACGAATCCAATAAAATGTGTGAGTCCGCTTAAGGGATCTTTGAAATACTTAGGTATGAATTGAAAAATACTTTTTAAGGGTGAAGTTTTAAGTTTCAAGGGTGAATTCATTTTTCTACCTGGAACCGCAATGTTTGACGGATTTTTCCAAATATTTTTAATAACTCGGTACTTTCATTGAATACTGGTGTAATACTATTCTTATCAATCCATTCCATACGATCAATAATGCGCAACCAGTAATTAGTTTCACGCAATTCACGATACACTATTTTGATTTTATTATAAAAATCTCGCTTTGAACTTGCACCCTGAGCCTCTTCGTAATTCGCGCCAACTGAGGTGGATGATTTTGCAATCTGATACCTGATAACATCTGCTTCTTTCGAATTAGGGAAATTATTTAATTGTGATAATATCATTACAGAAAATTCAAATGTTCGCTCTAGTAATTCAACTTTGTATGAACCTGAAGGCTCACGAATCTCCCAACTATTTCGAACATTAGTAATCTCATAATTCACTTAAAATCTCCCAAAAATAAGTTTTAAGGGTAAAGTTTTAAGTTTTAAGGGTGAAGTTTTAAGTTTTAAGTGAAATGCCATACTCTACTCCTTGAACCCTAAACCTTGAACCTTGAAACTTGAAATTTCCGTTATCTTTTAATAATCGTAGCAATTCCTTGCCCTGTTCCAATACACATGGTTGCAAGTCCAACATGAGTATCTTGCTGTTCCATTACGTTGATCAATGTTGTCAAAATGCGTGCACCTGAGCAGCCCAGCGGATGTCCAAGAGCGATAGCGCCACCATTCAAATTTATTTTGCTCTCATCCCAACCGCCTTCTCTAATGACATAAAGAGATTGGGCACCAAATGCTTCATTTAATTCAATGGTTTCAACGTCATCCATAGTGAGTCCGGCTTTTTTCAAAACTTTTTCCGTGGCAGGGAGGGGACCCATTCCCATGCGCGTCCAATCAACTCCAGCAACTGCCCGGGATACGATTTCAGCGCGAATTGGAAGACCATGCTTTTCCGCATATTCTTTACTAGTGATTAAAATTGCTGCAGCTCCAACTGAAATGGGAGAGCTCGTGGCGGCAGTAATTGATCCACCTTCCATAAAGGCTGGTTTTAAACTTTTGATTTTCTCCACATCAGGTTCACGTGGACCTTCGTCGCGTTCAACCGTCGCTTCACCGTAAACATCGATGGCAATCAGCTCATTATTATAATTTCCAGCCTCATAGGCTGCTAAAGCTTTTTTATGGGATTGAATGGCAAAAGCATCTTGATCTTCGCGGGAAATATTACCTTCCTTGGCCAAAATTTCTGCCGTTTCGCCCATCCCAATGTAAAATTCCTGTTCAGCTAATTCGGGATGAAAATCAGGGGTAAAACCACCCATGGGAACAGAAAACATATCTTCAACTCCCGCAGCGATACCAACTTCCATATCACCGGATTCAATGGCGGTGGAGATTTGATGAACAGCATCCATGGAAGAACCACAAAAACGATTCACCACTTTACCAGCCGTTGTGATTGGCAAACCTGCAAGTGCGCCAACCGATCGCGCCATGAGCATCCCCTGGGGACCTTCAGGAAAGGCGCATCCAAGGACCAAATCTTCAACATCATCTGAGTTGAAATTTTCATGTCTCGCCAACAAACCTTTCACGACTTGAGCGGTAAGATCATCAGGACGAATACCGATTAGTTGACCATTTTTAACTCCGATCGGTGAACGAACGGCATCGATAATTACTGCAATATTTTTTCCCATGATTGACTCCGGTTTAGGTTAATAGGGATAAGCTTTTTGATGATAGACAGCTTCAGAAATATGTCTTTTCAGTCCGATGATATCGGTTCGTGGTAGCATTCGCGCCTGGAATGACCTCAGAAAATCAATGATACTTTCTGGTAAATGACCATGATAAATACCATTAAATCCTGTGAGTGCTGTATTTAGTAGTCGAATGCTGGATTCTGCGGTTTGTACTTTTGCAATGGCAAGAATCGTTGAATCAGAAGCACCTTTTTCCAAAAGATGATTTACTCGTGCCAGAACGCTTTCACTGGTATAAATATCCGTAAACATATTGGCAAGAATTTCCGTTAACTGCTGCTCGTGGCGTAAATCCTGACCAAATTCGCACATGGCTTCATGAAAAAGGTAGAGGGTGAGGCGTTTTCCTGTTTCAACTGCATCCACTTCATGTTTCAATGCTTCAGGGATATTTTCCAGTTTTCCATTCTCCATGAATGTATTGATACCGCGAATAGCATCGCGAATTGGCAATTCCTCAGTGAGTGCTTTTTTAAGCATATAACCGGAAATAATCTGGCGGTTGATTTCATTTGATCCTTCCCAGATACGATCAATGCGAGTGTCACGATACGCTTTTGCCATTGGATATTCTTCGATGAATCCATACCCACCAAAAATTTGGATACCATGATCTGCGATCAAACCAAGTGTTTCACTGCCATAAACTTTCGCCATAGACGCTTCAATGGCATATTGCTCCATGGCTTTACCCATTTGCAAATAATAATCATCAGCAGTGTGATCCAATTCATCGATGGCTTCCTGGATGTGACCGATTGTGCGATAAATCATACTATCAGCAGCGTAAATACGAACCGCCATGTCTGCAATCTTGCCGCGAATGACATCAAAATTGGAAATGGATTGACCGAATTGTTTCCGTGATAAAGCATAATTTACTGCTTCGGTGAGTATCTCTTTTGAGCCACCCAATCCTGAGGCAGCAAGTTTGAAGCGACCCATATTTAATACATTAAATGCAATGGCTGCACCTTTACCAATTTCATAAAGAAGGTTTTCAGCCGGTACTTTGGCATCTGTGAATTTTAAGGAAGTTGTGGACGATCCTTTGATACCCATTTTCTTTTCTTCGGGTCCAATAGTAAAACCGGGCGTATCCCGGTCAACAATGAAGGCACTGAATTTGGAGCCATCCACCTGGGCAAAAATGATGTAAACGTCGGCCCAATCACCATTGGTAATAAACTGTTTTTCTCCATTAAGTATATAGTGCTTTCCGTCTTCTGATAAAATTGCTTTTGTTTTGGCGTTAGTTGCGTCTGAGCCAGAAGATGGTTCTGTTAGCCCATAGGCGCCGATCCATTCACCAGATACCAGTTTTGGTAAATATTTTTCTTTTTGCTCAGGAGTACCAAACCAGACGATTGGCAAACATCCAATCCCTGTTTGAACCGACCAGGTGGTGGTAAAGGAGGCACTAAATCCGGCTGACATTGCTTCAGCCACAATGGCAGTGGTGATTTTATCCAATTCCATGCCACCATATTGTTCTGGCACATCGACACCAAGTAAGCCCAGTTCACCCATTTCTTTTATAAGGCTCAGGCTCAGGTCTTTATCAAATTTTTCGATGTTATCCATGTTCTTACGAATTCGTTCTTTCGCAAATTCTTTTACCATGGATTCAATGTCACGGTGATCTTCGGAAAATTGTTCACGAGAAAACGCAGGCGTAGCTCCAAACGGCTCTACTAAAAAACGTCCCCCGGTTTTTGGTATGGATTCACTCATGATAATTCCTTGTTAGGTGTTGTTAATCCGGCTTCAATAAACTGGTAAATAGTTTCCATGTAGCTCCGGACAGATATATTATTGGCGTCAAAAAGGGTAAACCAAATAATTCCCTCTATGTTGATCATAATGGATAAGGCAGCAGTTTGAGTATCCTCGATAAAGAATTCACCATTGGATTTCCCATGCAGAAGGATGGTTTCGATGATATGGACGAATTCAGAATATACTTTCTGAACTTTTTGATGAAAGTCATCATCCCTGCCTGATAAAGCCCAAAACTCAACCATGGCTTTAAAGACAGCCGAATCTGATTCATACTGATCAACAAAAAACTGAAATAGAGAATGCAATTGTTGGGAGGCTGGCAAGTCTTCTTCAACAATATGATTTAATGGCGCGCTATATTCGATAACCCAGTGATTGACCAGAGAAAGGTAAACATCCTTTTTTGATTTGTAGTACCAGTAAATGGATCCTTTACTCATACCGGATTCGGCGACGATATCATCCATGCGGCTCTGGTCAAAACCCTTATCAACAATGACCTTGAGCGCAGCGTCTAAAATCTGTGTTTTTTTGATATCTTGTTTTGATTCGTTCATAAACTAGACTGACTGGTCGGTTTATTTTACATGAAATCAAATCAGAGATCAATAGTTTAATTATTGGTATTTTCGCGCAAATTAAATGAAAAATATAGAGCATTGCAGATACCAAAATTTTCTACAATGCTCTATTAGAAGTCTATTTTTTATTTAGCTTCATCGGCATCAGTTTCATTCCGCATTCAGTACATGCTCCTGCTTCAGCACTTCTAACATGGGAATGTGACTCCATGGGACAACCATAAAACTCAGCCTCTTTATCCGTAGTGATTTCAGCCTTAACCAATGTCATTCCACATTTTGTACATTTTCCAGGTTCACTGCTATGAATATGTTTGTGGGATTTCATAGGACAAGTATAATAAACAACGGTAGTATCCATTTCCATGTGTTCCATTTTATCCATCATGTCATGACCTTTTTCCGTCATTGTTTCAGATTGCCCAGTTGTTGTGGTTTGATCCGCATTATTGCTTTTACAACAATCACACGCCATCAATGTACCTGATAGAATTACTCCTATCACTAAAATGAGTTTATTCATGATATATCCTTAATTTTATTATTTAAGTAGCGTAAGATGTTTGGAGATGGTTGATTCACGTGAGAATTTTCCCCATTCCATATTACGCTATGTTTAATTTGATCTAAAACCATCATTTTCGATTCAATCTATAGATTTTGGTTTTCTTGTTAATGTGTTGTGAAATATGAAATAATACCATTTGATGTTTGTGTTCCATGTCCCATCATGCCATCTGACATCATACTGTCTCCTCCATGATCGTGCATTTCCATACCTTCTTCTAAACAAATAGAATACATTGTGGAATCCATCAGCAAAGAATCGGAAGTGAACATCATATTTGTGTGATCATCGTTCCACTCAAATTCTCCGGGTAGATCACCCATCATATTGACCGGTATTACTGTTTGTTCACCCATTATTAAACCGAATCGTGATTCGCATGATCCCGTATCCATTGGTTCATCGAATTCAACTTGGATTGACACCGTTTTGGCAACTTCCGTGGCACCATCTTCTGGTGTAATCGAAATGATTTCAGGCGTTAGTTTGTCTTCTTCATTAAGATTGCATCCACTAAGAAAAATGGCAAGCGTACTGATAAATACATATTTAAATAAATTTTTAACCATAATCTGATTCCTTATTCTTATGATTATGAATATTAGCCCGTCATACAAACGGGTATATAGTATTTTTATTGGGATTATTCTCCCAAGCTTGCACTGGAATCTATATCAGAAGGGGAGTAAGGAAAATAAGAGGAGGATCGGGGATTAAATATGAGAGTATATTGTTTAGATAAGTTGCATGATTTGAAACATTAATCCGCGCTACTACATGTGCATCAACTGTCACATTAATTTGTTGCTCTACTTTATTAAGCGGAGCCGAGACCATAGGGACAAAAGTTGCTTTTTCACACGTAATCATGCTTGAGCTACATTCGTCCATGTCAGTCATCATGCAGCACTGGGTACTTTCGTCCTTACAGCATGGCATATCACATTCATCATAATGGACGAATGCAATTACATTCGATAACAATATAATGCTTAAGACAAAGACGGATATTGTTTTCTTTATCATGACTCAATTACTATTCAAAATTACTCAAGTTCCTTTGATTTTTTAGCACCTAATTATTTTTGAATTTCTAATTACAAATTGAACATGCTCATAATATGGGAACTGCATGAAAGCCTACGGTTTTTAATAGCTCTACAACATCTTCATTGGCAATATCCTTAGAGCTAATTGTTAATATTTTATCTTCATTTTCAAGATCTACATCCCAGTGAATAAGACCTTTAGTTTCATCAAGAATGGGTGTCACTTTTGATTTGCATCCATTGCAATTGATATTGGTTTTAAATTTCAATGTATCTTTCATTGTTCTCCTCCTGATCGATTGATTTACTACTTTTGAAATTTTAACCTCAAACTGTTACTCACTACTGAAACAGAGCTTAATGCCATGGCGGCACCGGCAATCATAGGATTTAATAAAAAGCCCGTAAAAGGATAAAGAATTCCTGCTGCTATGGGGATTCCTATCAGGTTGTAAATAAACGCCCAAAACAAATTTTGCCGAATTGTTTTTACTGTACGACGAGATAATTTTATGGCCTGTGGAATTTTGAGAAGATCGGCAGAGATAATAGTCATTTTTGCCACATCCATGGCAATATCGGATCCTTTTCCCATGGCAATACTTACGTCAGCTTGTGCCAGAGCGTGAGAATCATTAATTCCATCACCAACCATGGCAACGATCTTTCCCTGCTTATGCAAATCTTGTATAAATGAAGCTTTATCCGCGGGCAATGTTTGAGCTCTGTAATTGTTAATCCCGACCCTGGCAGCAACGGCTTTTGCTGTTTGCTCATTATCTCCGGTTAACATAACCACATCAATTTTTTGATCATTTAACATCTTGATCGCAAGGGCAGAAGTTTCTTTAATTTTGTCACCAACAGCAAAAATTGCCATTAGATCATTTTCTGTCGAAAAATATATTATCGTGTAGGCCTGTTCTTGCCATTGGATGGTTTTTTTATTGAGCGTTTCCGGTATAACGATATTTAATTCTTTCATCAACGAATGACTGCCCACATAATATTTTTGATCATGGATATCTGCTGTAACACCCTTTCCCGTCAAACTTTCAAACTCATCTAAATCAACTTTTTGGATATCGTCACTTATTAGTTGGGATGTAATTGCTGTGGCTAATGGATGTTCAGATTTAGATTCGATAGTGTAAAGTATACTCTTTAAATTGGTGTGGTTTTGTGTATCATCAGTCCATAAGACTTCAATTACCTTAGGCTTTCCCTCAGTAATAGTACCTGTCTTGTCTAAAATGACTGTATCGACTTTGTGAGCCAATTCTAAACTCTCGGCATCTTTGATAAGGATACCTTGTTCAGCTCCTTTACCTACACCTACCATTATGGCAGTAGGGGTTGCCAGTCCTAACGCACATGGACAGGCAATGACAAGAACAGTCACCATCGCAAGTAATCCATGAGTTAATGCATGTTCACCACCTGCCAGAACCCAAACGATTAAACTTAGGAGAGAAAGTCCGATCACAATCGGGACAAAAATACCGGCAATTTTATCAACAAGTTTTTGAACAGGAGCCTTACTTCCCTGAGCATCCTGAACCATTTTGATTATATTTGCCAGAACCGTTTCACCTCCAACTTTTATAGCTTTGATTTGGAAACTTCCTTTTTGGTTGATTGTGCCAGCATAAACTTTGCTTCCATTTCTTATTTCAATGGGCATCGGTTCCCCGGAAATCATGCTCTCATCCACAAAGGATTTACCTCTGATTACGATCCCATCTACAGGTATTTTATCACCAGGTTTTACTTGAAGGTAATCGTCTTTAATGACATCAGAAATTTGTATAATGGTTTCCTTGCCGTCCTCATTGATTTTAACAACTGTTTTCGGTTGTAATCCCATGAGTTTTTTAATGGCAGACGATGTGCTGACCTTTGCCTTTTCTTCAAGCAACTTTCCAATCAGAATAAATACAACAATAACACCTGCTGCTTCAAAATACACATGCGGTTCAAGTCCTTTACTGATCAAGTATTGTGGAAAGACCGTATTAAAAACGCTGAAGGAATAGGCAATGGATGTGCTGAGAGCCACCAAAGTATCCATGTTGGTTTTGCCATGTTTAGCCTGTTTCCATGCATTTATAAAAAACTGTTGTCCTAAAACAAATATAATTGGAGTTGCCAAACCCCACATTAAATAATTGCCGTATGGAATATTTGTTAGAAACATTCCAATGGTCACTAATGGGATAGACAGGACAAATGACCAAATCGTTCTGATTTTTAGTGTTTTTAAGTTTGATTTCTGTATGATGTCGGCTGACTCAGATGAATCTAACGTATCGTCATCAACGATCAAATCATACCCGATACTCTGGACAGATTTTTTCAATTTTTCAGGATTAGTATTTTCTGGATTATATTCAACAAAAAGTGTATTACTGGCAAAATTGACAGCAGCATGTGCGATGCCAGGTTGATGTTTAAACGTATTTTCTATATTTGTTGCACAGGATGCGCAACTCATACCCGTAACCGGAAATGTCTTTTTTAGGTTTTGATGTAATGACTGTTGTTGATGCATAATTTCTCCATGTTCTTAGCAAAATTGCAGAAACATTTAGAAATTATTCTTACATCCATATCGAAAAGAGTTACATCATTTACACTTTATCTAATGGTTTTCTTCCACTGGTTCCAATTTGTTTAAACTCGCGTGGTGACATACCAGTGACCTTTTTGAATTGATTGCTCACATGGGCCACACTGCTATATCCAAGTTTCCACGCGATTTCCGAAAGTGTTAACTCGTCGTAAACAATCATTTCTTTGACTTTTTCAATCTTCTGATGAATAATATATTGTTCAATCGTTATTCCTTCAACAGAGGAAAATAGACGACTAAGGTATTTATAATCATAATGAATTGCTTTACTGATGATTTCCGACCATTTAAAATTTTCTTCCGTCAATTCTTCATAATGAATTTTTGAAACGACTAAATTTTTTATTGATTCAATTATCTTACTATTTTTATCATCAATCAGCTCAAACCCAAGGTTGATCAATCGCCGAGACAATTGGCTTTTAGCTTCATCCGTTAAATCTTCTTCTTCAATTTCAACTTGCCCTAACGATATGTTGAAATTCTTAAATCCGATATCTTTAAATAGTTCTTCTACCGCGGATATACAGCGATTACAAACCATATTCTTTATTCGTAATACCATGATTGAATTTAGTAATTATTACATTTCTAATATTGAATCGATCTTCCATATACTTTATTTACGTTGGAGATGAAAACAATTAGAAAAAAGCAGCCAAATTACTGCATAGGTTGCCATAAGATTATCGATCTTCCCTGCTTTTTTAAGTCATTCTTTAAAAGTTGATTTATATTGTTTTTGCGGAAGTATGATGTGGTCTATTCTTATACCAACTCAACCACCGTCAGATGCGTACGATATATATTTTAGTTTTCATTTAAACCGATCTTTAGTATCAAATTATATCAATTAAACTGATTATGTGTCTAGTTTGTCTCATTTAATATGCACATCCGTCGCATTTTGTCGCACTTAATTTGAAAACCATTTTATTGATACGCGCAGGGTATATTCTTGAATATCCTATACTTACGCCAGTTGCCAAATTTATTCTGTTAGTCCCATTTAAACGGCACCCCCATAATTATTTTCGCGTATTTATAACTGGTACAGAATATGGGGGCGGGGCAATATTCTAAATTACTAACTTACAAACTGGAACAACTTCTGGGGGGCAAGCCATTCTTTTACTCTAAATAATTAAATAATAAGATGAAGTGCTCAGTAACTATTACTTTATAATCATAATTTTTTTATTTTGGTAGAATGATCCTGCCTTCAACATTACAAAATATATACCAGAAGATACTTCATTTCCTTGAGTGTCTTGTCCATTCCAATGTACCTTATATTTACCTCGTGTTACTTCTTCGCGAACTAACCTATTTACTTCTTTTCCAAGAACGTTATAAATATTTATAGATACAAAATGATCATCAGGTATTGTAAACTCTATCATTGTACTTGGATTCGCTGGATTGGGATATGGTAAAGCAAGGTTGTATGTTAATGGGATATCATTATTTAACATACTTACTGTTGGATTATAGTGAAATGTGAAAGTCTCGTTGCTAGTAGTTGTGTCGATATAATCATAAGCACTAACAAACCAATTATAAGTTGTGTTTTCCGTTAAAATATTTTCAAGATTTAATATTACGTTATTATTTACTATGTTCGTTATGTTTGTATCAATTGATGTACTATAAATAGTTATAGAATATCTAATAATATCTTGATTGCAATCAGCTGATTGATTCCAAGTAAATTGCATTTGAGAAGTATCAATGTTTGAATCATTGTTTGGAGAAAGTAATCCAAATGAAGAGGGCGGATTATTCACTAGATTAAATTCATGAGGTCCCATATCTGGAGAATTACCAGCAATATAACACGGAGGTACTAAAGCTACAATAGAATCAATAGCAGTATACATTATACCAGCATCAATGCATGGAGAACTTGCTGATAGTTGATAATTAATCGTATCAACATAAACTGGATTCTCATTAATATTTCCTTCAAGCCAATTTAATTCATTACCGTATGTAATTATCTCAGCTGAATCTCCTTCAATATTGGAGTAGGTAATAGTTAATTCACTCGGGTAATCATTATGATATTCAGATATTGCTATAGCATTAGGCATATTACCCCAAACTATTGAATTAACTAGGATTGGACTAGCATTTCTATAGTAATAAATTCCTCCTGCCGTTGTTGTTGCTGAATTGTTAGCGATAAGAGAATTGTGGATAAGAAGTTGGGATTCACGGATACCAATTCCCCCTCCATATGAAGAAGAAGTATTGTTTGTGACAACGCTTCTTATTATTCTTAAAATACTTGAATTTTTAGTAAAAATACCCGCACCTGTGCTATTTGAGCTATTATTTGAGATTACTGACTTTTTAATAATTGCAGCTGAATTGTCCTTTGCGTATAAACCTCCGCCAACATCTTCAGAAATATTGTTCTGCAATTTACATGTTAATATATTTGGTGATGATTGAATCAAATACATACCACCACCTCCCCCTGTAGTAGCTTTATTACTTTCTATATTTAAATCCTGCAATGTTGGTGACGAATCAAAGCATGCAATACCACCTCCATAGGTAGCTTCTCCATTTCTAATGGTCAATCCTCTCAACTCAAATTGAGCTTCATCCCCTTGGTTCAGTATCGTGATTACTGATCCGCTACTATCTCCATCAATAATAGTAGCATTAATTGTACTAGTATCTATAGATGAAAAATATTCTGACGTTACAAGTATATCCTTATCACCAATTATTATATTTTCATGATATGTCCCAGGACTAACCAATACTACATCATTGTTCAGCGCCAAATCTATTCCTTTTTGAATTGATGCAAATGGGTCCACGGAAGTTCCACTACCAGAGACATCAGACCCATCAGTTGATACATAGATCGTGCGACCATCATGAAATAATACTGGAGTATCCAAATAATGTTCATATGCACCCATATCCTTAATACTGCCTGCAGGAAGTGGGCGAGGATTTCCATCTAAATCGAAGGATGAAATATCATATTCGGAACCAGCACCGATGCAGGGAGACATCATTGATAGGCGGAAATTGCCAGCAGCAGGATGTTGAAATTCCGGATTACTTTCAATAACATTAGTTCCTAACCAACCATTCTCTATGCATGAATTGGAAACTGATACCACTCCTCCATTGGTTGCTAGAATTGATTCATCAAACCCCCAAATAATACTGTTAGATATCGTTAAGGTTGATTCTCCAGAAGTTAACCTGATACCTAATGGAGTATTGGGAAGATGAGAAAAAATTACAGTATGATCAATTTCTACATTTGTATTGGAACTACTTACTGTTACTACCCCCCAATCGTTAGTGCTTTTTGTATTGTTTATTATACAGTTAGATATATAGACATTATCGTCTTCATCTCCCATAGCTATTGCAGTATTACCAAACCCTGTAATTACACAATTCTGGATGTTTATATCACCACATGAAGCAGTGTAGGTTGACGTGGAGATACCTGTGCCGTCACCATTTCTAATTGTTAACCCATATATATTTACTTCCCCACAACCACCGATCATATCAATTACTCGACCATGGCCTACACCATCAATAATTGTTTCTAAATAATGTGAGTTAGGAGATAAAATATCCATCGATGCTAATGTAAGATCCCCGTCAATATCGACACTTTCATAGTAAACACCTGGAAGTACAATAACTGTGTCACCTGGAGAAGCATTATAGACTCCAGCACTAATGGTATTATAATCAGTAGGTATATAAATTATTGTAGCATTAATAAAATTAATAAAAAATATTATACTTATTATACTTTTCAACTTTAATCCTTTATGTATTAGTCAACAAGTCCATTTGATAGTAATATGGTAGAAGCTAAAAAATTACGATTTGTAACAATAATACTACAATAACTATGACTTATGTTATATTAACTAATATGAGATTTGAAGAGTCTCGTCTGTTCGGCGTAGCTCCATAGGGCGCAGATGGGTCTGGTCTGACTAGCGACATCCAAAAATACTTCTAATGACAATTATTATTCCCTAATTCTGAATTGTATTAGTTATTTTACCCGCGATATGGTTTATTTCTTTTGCTCCCATCTCTATCCACTGAGCCATAACAACCAGGATACCTGATAGTTTATTCAATAGTGTTAAGTGACAAAAGTGCAACTTAACTTTTTAACTGAAGTATTATCGCAAAGACTTGCAGATGAATCCTTCCTTAGGATGTTACAGACATCAACACTTATGGATAGAAAGAAATTAAAAATGGGTTTAACCGTTCTTGCAACCTGCCTCGTTGGTATGAGCCTGACAACAGTGCTTTTTATCAAAGTATCACCACAATTTGGTGCACCAGCCAAGGCCAAACAGACCAATAGGGTTCTCAATTCGCCAAACTTCAAAGATGGGAAATTCCACAATCTATCGGATACTGCCATGATGACTGGATTCAAATTCGAATCAATATATGGTTGGATCTTCGACGGTAATAAAGTGCCATCTAACCCTTTACCCGTTATTAAAATTGATACTGCTGGACAAATCTCTGAAAGTGACTCAATTACAAAGGTTACCTGGTTGGGGCACTCAGCAGTCCTCCTGGAAATTGGCGGCCAAAAAATCCTCCTGGATCTAATGCTCGGCGATGTGGTTGGTCCCCATAAATGGCTTGGCACAAAACGCTTCGATACGAATCATTCGATAAATATCGACGACCTGCCCAACGTGGACGCAGTACTCATTTCGCATGATCACTACGACCATTTAGAATATAGCACCATTGTAAAACTGAAAAGCAAATCAGTTAAATTTTGTGTCCCCTTGGGCGTCGGCGCTCACCTGATCGAATGGGGTGTTGAGGAAAATAATATAATCGAATTCGATTGGTGGGAGTCTATCGATCTTAATGGTCTAACCATTGTCTCAACTCCAGCACGCCACTTTTCTGGCAGAGGTATTATCGATCGTAATACTACGCTTTGGGGTTCTTGGGTGATTAAGTCTGAGACTGCCAGTGTCTACTTCAGCGGTGACACGGGCTATGGCAAGCATTTCAAGGAAATAGGCGAAGCCTACGGCCCCTTCGATTTGACAATGCTAGACTGCGGTCAATATAATGACCAATGGGCTTACGTCCATATGTTCCCAGAGGAGGCCGTGCAGGCCAACCTCGATTTGAAAGGTAAACGTGTAATGCCTATCCATTGGGGAGCATTTAAACTAAGTCTTCATCCGTGGAATGATCCCGCTTTAAGGATACGCAAAAGAGCAGATGAACTTGAGGTTGCCGTCACCATTCCCCAAATTGGTGAACCGGTTATCCTTGGTAAACCACACCAAAATCAACCCTGGATGGAATAACCACAACCGACATAAGGATTATATGATGTAAAAGCGATTGAAAGCCGGAGGTCGCATCAATTCAGAGTAACACAAGTAGACAAAAATGTCCAACAGTTATTGTTCCGTTAGATAGGGAGTGTACAGTAATTTTTCATCTGTTTTAGGATAGGAAAATCGTAAATGGCACGCCGATACAATAAAAAACACTACCCTTGGTCTTTGCGAAATTGGGTTCAACTTGCAGTATTCGTTCTAACAATTGCTATTGGAATCCAATTTTATTATTATGTAATTCAAGTATCAGGAATCGGTGATGTAACCATACCACGACCACCGGGAGTTGAAGGATTTTTACCCATTGGATCTCTCATGGCATGGAAGCATTTTTTATTAACCGGACACTGGGACATGGTACATCCAGCAGGGATGGTCATCATCGGTTTTGCAATTCTTATATCTTGGTTGTTGAGAAAAACATTCTGTGGTTGGTTTTGTCCTGTCGGGACTTTATCGGAATGGTTATGGCGGTTGGGTCAACGCATGTTTGGGCGCAATTTTCAATTTCCAAAATGGCTTGATATTCCACTACGAAGCCTCAAATATATATTGATGGCATTTTTTGTATTTTTTGCTGTTCTGGCTTCTTCCATACCACATTTGAAAGATTTTCTGGAAACACGATACTGGATTGTCTCCGATATAAAAATGATGTATTTCTTCTCAGAAATGTCCATCGGTGCTTTGATCATTATACTGTTCTTGGGTGTGGGATCACTTTTTGTCAGAAATTTCTGGTGTCGGTATTTATGTCCTTATGGCGCATTAGTAGGATTATTTTCGATGATAAGTCCAACTCGCGTTGTGCGTAATGAGGAAAAATGTTCGAATTGCGGATTGTGTACCAAAGTTTGCCCGGCCTATTTACCAGTGGATAAAAAACCATTTATCCAAAGTGCTGAGTGTACAGGATGTATGAATTGTACGGAAATTTGCCCGATAAACGAAACCATGACAATGCAAACTGTGGGAATAAAAAAGAATTTCTGGACATTGAAAACCATGTCTGTCGCCGTTGTGGGAAGCTTTGTATTTCTGGTTGTGTTGGCACGGATTTTCGGTGTATGGGAGTCCACAATCACCATCGAACAAATTCGCGAAATATTCCCGCTGATTCCTTATTTACAGCATACATAAGGCTAAACTCTAGTATCAAATTCATCTAATTCATGATACTTATTATTGATAACTACGATTCCTTTACATACAACCTCATGCAATGCGTGGAAGGATTGGGTGCATCCACACGGGTTGTACTTCATGATAAAATTTCTATCGATGATATCACCAATCTCAATCCCAGCAAAATCATCATTTCACCAGGACCCGGAAAACCTGAGAATGTCGGAATTTCAAAGGAAGTCGTAAAGCAATTTTATACAAAAATTCCACTTCTGGGTGTTTGTCTGGGACATCAATGTATTGGTGAAGTATTTGGATCAAAGATTATTCCGGCAAAACACATGATGCATGGGAAAACGGATGAAATTGAGCATAATGAGTCCACTTTATTTGATACCATTCCTAACCCTATGACAGTAGCTAGGTATCACTCTCTTGTTTTAGACTCTGTTCCCAAAGGATTCCGATTATCGGCGTGGGATTCACAGAATGATATTATGGCAATGCAGCATGAATCGTTACCTGTATTTGGTATTCAATTTCATCCTGAATCATTTTTAACACCAAATGGCGACGATCTCCTTAGAAATTTTGTGAATATCTAATGAACGCTTGTATTTTGAATAATTCATCATTAAGACCTGCTCTATTTTGGAGTAATTCAAAAAAAGGCTGGAAAAGAATTATCGCTTCAAATCCCATTGATATTTTAGAAGGGGACACGACCCTTTGTACAGAAACAATTCAACATTTCTTTAAGAAACACGCTGGGAAATTGATAATAGGATATATTGGTTATGAATACGGGGTCTTATTGCATGAAGTAAAAACTGCTAATCCATCATTATTTAACATACCTGATATTTATTTTGCAGCATACGATAAATACGAAGAAATTGACAATATTCCATTATCAAACGACTTGGTTGACACAAGGTTATCATTTAAGTCTACGACGAGCAAACAACATTATTTGGAATCGGTAAACTCAATAATGAGTCATATTCGTCAGGGTGATATATATCAGGCAAATTTTACTCATTTCCTAAAAAGTGAATATGAGGGAGAATCATATCAATTATTCAAACAAATGATTCGACAAAATCCTGTTGAATTTTCATCATTTTTACACACACCGGATTTCACCATACATAGTTTATCGCCAGAACGATTTGCCACAATTCGTGGACGTTCCATTTATACCGAGCCCATCAAGGGAACACGACCAAGGGGAGAAAATCAAGCTGCAGATAATCAGAATCGGGAAGCATTGCTTTCTAGTGAAAAGGAAAAAGCAGAACTCAATATGATTACAGATTTGCTTAGAAATGATCTTGGGAAAATTTCTGAAATCGGATCTGTAAACGTAACAAAAAATCGAGAAGTGATGCCACTTGAAGCTGTCTGGCATACACACTCAATCATTGAAGGACTTCTCAAAGAAAATGTAAGTCCAATTGAAGCTATCTTATCTATGATACCAGGTGGATCAATTACGGGATGCCCAAAAAAACGAGCGATAGAGATTATAGACAATTTGGAAACGTACAAACGTGGATTATATACCGGGACGATTGGTATACAATATCCAAATGGTGACTCAGATTGGAGTATTGCGATTCGAACTCTAATTGAACAGAATAATAATCTCTATTTGGGCATAGGAGGTGGAATTACTCTAGATTCCATACCGGAGGATGAGTATGCTGAATCACTGGCAAAAGCAAAATCATTTATATAATTAATTTTCATTCTAAACGATGCCGTTTGAACGAACTTGACATATTTGAACAAATAGTTCGGGAACCGAACGTAATTATTAACACCCCTCTTTATTTCTCCCCTTTTACAGGGGAGATTAAAAGGGTTTTGATGGCATCCAATATTTTCCCCTATTATAGGGGAAACACAAAGGGGTAAATAATTGAGTCACTTCATCAAAATCCTATGCTCGATCAATCAAACATGTTGACCGATTAAGATTTTTGTACTTTTTTGAAAAATGACCTTTTCCAATATAGCTCAAATACGGAAATTAGAGCATGAACATTTTATGGAATAATCAATGGGTGAAACCTGAAGAAGCAGTCATTCCGTTACATTCTGAAGCGGTGATGTATGGGTTGGGCGCCTTTGAAACCTTGAGAGCAAATTTGGGCGGAGAAATCATAAAGCCAGAGGCTCATATTAATCGATTATTTCTTTCTTTAGATTCTATCGAATTATCACATTCTTATGCCAAAGAGGAAGTATTGCTCATGCTTCGTCGGGTTGCCGAAAAAGGTAAATCCACAATGCAAAGAATGAAAATCATGGTTGTACCAGAAGGTATCGCCGTAACCAGTGAAGTTTTGATAATTGATCCCACAATTTATAATGGGATTGCATTAAAATCCGTCGTTCAGCATCGACCGTTGCCGAATGTAAAATCTTTATCCTATTTAGAATGTTTATTGAGCTATCGTGAAGCTATTAAGGCGGGATACTTTGAAGCGTTAATGGTTGGGCTTGAGGGAGAAGTGTATGAAGGTTCACGATCAAATATTTTTTGGTTTGAGGGCGATATTCTTCATACCAGAGACACTGGAGTTTTACCTGGAATTACACGTCAATTAGTATTGGATCAATCTCCATTCGATATAGAATATTCTATTACAAATTTGGATGATTTAAAAACCAAGGATGAAGTCTTTATTACTAGCAGTACGCTGGGAATTGTTCCAGTAAGTAAAATTGATGATGCAATTATTCAGGATGATACATTTCAGCATACGGGTAAAATTTGGAATATTATACAAAAGAAAATTTATAAATAATACACTGCGTCTCTTGGTGAAAAATGGGCCTGTGCGGTAGCTGATTAATCTCTTGTACCGGTGAATTATATCAGTTTGTGTATGGGTGTCGTTGGGGATTGCGGGCTTCATTCCTGTCAAGAAACAAGAAAGTTTAAGCGGGCTACAGCTCTTGGACTTAATACTATCCCGGCTATTATTTTTATACATTGTTGTAGTGCGTACATAATTATTTCACCTCTCTACTTTTTTCAATTCTAATTAATAATTCAAAGGTCATAATTGCAAAGAATGAACCCACAATTGATGCTATAATATCATATGTGTCATAATGCTCGCTTGCTCCCCACATAGGTTTAAGTTCTTCAATTATTAAAATGGCAGAAACAACTATCGAACTTGTATAGACAATTAATCTGGCATGTTTAATTTTACGAATCACTACTGCTGTTACAGCAGCTGTACTAATAATGTAGGCTGCAATAAAATTGGGGAAGCAGCCAGTTAGTATTTTCAGTACCTCTGAATTGTTCAAAGTCGGTCTTAAGAATTCTTTGTTAAATGATATCAAACCAAATAATGCAGCAAAAAGGATTGCATTAATTGTAATTACTCTCTTCTTATTCTTCAATTTAATATTCATTCTTATTGTTCTTTATAATGTGTTTTTGTATGCACTACAACTTCTCGATAAACCTAATATTACGTTTATCTGGTTAACTCTGTAATTCTTTATACCTAAAACAATCCACGGTATGATCATTTACAATGCCTGCACCTTGCATAAATGCATAGACAATAGTTGTACCAACAAATTTGAATCCCCGTTTTTTTAAATCAGTACTGATTTTATCACTTAAAGGAGTTGATGCTGGGATTTCTTTGATTGATTTCAATGTATTCCGGATTGGTTTTCTATTGGTGAATTGCCAGATATATGTATCAAACGATCCAAATTCTTTTTGGACTTCTAAAAATGCCTGTGCATTTGTAATTGTGGCTTTGATCTTTAGTTTATTTCGTATAATTGCTGGATTTTGTTGCAATTCTTCAGCTTTTGATTCATCGTATGTTGCAATGATATTTGGATCAAAATTGTTGAACGCTGCCCTGAAGCCTTCCCGTTTATTAAGCACAATTTGCCAACTTAGTCCTGCCTGAAATGCATCAAGCGTAATAAACTCAAACCATAAACGATCATCATGACAGGGTGTACCCCATTCTTCATCGTGGTATTTTTGCATGAGTTCGTTATTTCCAGGCCAATCACATCGTTTTTTCATTATTCATTCCTACCAATAGCGTTCGACGTGAATATTTCCGGGGCTTTTCTTCGTATGTTCCACAAAGCCTACCGATTCAAGTTTAGAAACCAATGTTTCAATCATCGCAGGACCACCGCAAAGAAATATATGGGTATTGTCAGGAATAGGTTTTTCTCCCCAGCTTTCTTCCAATGCGGAACTTTCCCAGGCATCCTGCACATAGCCATGCAAACCTCCCCAGGGCGTCACTTCTTCTTTGGGTCGGCTGATAATGGGAATATAGGTCACGTTGGAACACATGTGTTTTAGGGTAATCAACTCTGAACGATAGCCTAAATCCCAGGAATGTCGGGCTCCATGGATAATTCCAAATTTGCGATCTCCTCCACAGACTAAATGGGTTCGGAGCATGCTCATGTAAGGTGCCAATCCGGTTCCGGTTCCGATGAGTAAAATATTCGGTTCACCTTCAATCATATCAAGAGTAAACATGCCGGTGAATTTTTTTCCAAGAAGTATTCGATTTCCTGGTTTTAATGCAAACAAACGCGGTGTGAGTTTTCCAGACCGAACCAGAGTAATATAAAACTCAATGTACTCTTTATTCTTTGAAGATGATGCTATTGAATAAGCACGTTTAATAGGTTTATCTGAATCTGTTTCAGGTTCACGATCAGCAAAGGCTGAACGAAGAGCAGATTCTGGCAGGCCCAGAACACCGAATTGTCCGGCTTCAAAATCCGGTAATTCCCATCCATCAGGTACAACTCTTAATATGAGTAATTCAGGTGAGATTTCAATTCGCTGGCTTACAACTGCATTTAATTCCATTATTATTTCCCCAATATTCCTAACTGTTTATATTTTTCTAGATACTTCTTATAAAGTGTTTTGTGTCGATCATTCATGTCGGTAGTCGTTCCAAGAATATATGTCTGTTCAACATGTGATGTAATTTCGAGTATGTCGCCGTCCGCGATGAACAAAGACGCATCTTTTCCAATGTCCAACGATCCTATCTGATCGTCAACTCCAAGGATTTCTGCTGCGGACAATGTTATAGATCGCAAAGCGACATCCATGGGTAAACCAAAAGCAGCTGCCATTGCAGCGTGGTTAGGTAAATCCCTGACATGTGCCGCTTGAAATGCATTACCAGCTGTGGAGATACAGAATGATACACCAGCCTCGTACAACCAGGCAGGAAGGGCATAGGCTTCGCTATAATCACTATTTCTACGCCATGGTGTTCGGAGGGTGCCTTCTATAATAACAGGGATTTGATTTTCTTTCAAGATTTCTGTAACACGCCAGGCATCCCAGCCACCAACAATAACTATTTTCACGTTTTGCTTTATGGACCAATGTACAGCAGTTTCAATTTGACGTGCATCAAAGGCATGAATGAAAAATGGTTTTTCACCATTTGCATAAGGAATCATTGCCTCAAGTCGAAGATCATGTGCTACATCATGTGGACGTGATTTTGGTGGATTGTCTATTATTTTTTGGTATTGGCGTACTCGATCAATTAATTCATTCAGTTCTTTTAGAGCTTTGCGTCGGTTTTCCTCTTGCTCACTAACAGGAGTTTTGGAATTGGGATTAGTATCAATCCACATATCAGGCCAATTAACATGCAAAGCAGTTGGATGATTAAGAGTAGCATCTTCCCATGTCCATCCATCCATCATCATGAGTGAAGATTGCCCGGTAAGTCTTCCTCCAGTTGGCATAGTATTAACAAAAAGGACGCCATTTGATCGTGTTATTGGTATGAGTTCCGAATCAGGATTATAGCTCACGTTGGCGCGAACCTCAGGCGTCATGTCACCGACTTCATCGTAGTCAACTGTGGCACGAACGGCAGAGACTTCCACTAAACCCAAAGTAGACACGCTGGCAATTAAACCTGGATAGATGTGTTTTCCTCCAGCATCAATTACTTCCATTTCAGGGTTAGGGACAATATTATCATCAATGCGGGTAATGATACCATTTTCAAACAGGATATCAGTGTGTTCCAATACACCATGTGATACAGTATGCAACGTGCCATTTTGAATTAAAATGGGTTTTTCCTGCGCCGGTGCTGGAATTTGATCAGAGGCGAAAATAACTGCAAATGCAAATATTGGGAGGTAAATAAGTTGTCTCATTTTGCACCTTCTTCCCATAAAATATCATCGTGACCCAAACAACGCTCTTCATTATCGTCTGGAGCTGGTGGGGGCTCAAGAGGTGGGTTTCCCGTATCATCAGATTTAAGTATTTTTTGTATCAATTCCTGACGAATGGTTTTATCGCGTGCCAATAAATCAGCATCTTTTTTGAGGCTAAAGTATTGTCTTCCATCAATCCATGTTTCTTCACACTTTGATTGTGTCGACAATGGATGTCCGCTCCAAACCACAAAGTCAGCGTCTTTGCCTTCTTCCAATGATCCAACCCATTTATCGATTTTTAGTTGCTTTGCTGGATTGATTGTGACTGTATTCAATGCATCAATTTCTGACATGCCACCGTACTTTACGCCTTTTGCTGCTTCCAGATTCATGCGGCGAGCAAGTTCGTCGGAATCACTATTGAAGGAAACCAGAACACCGGCTTCCTGCATTAGAGCACCATTGTAAGGAATAGCATCAAACACTTCAAACTTGTATGCCCACCAATCAGTAAATGCTGATCCACCTGCTCCATGTTCAGCGATACGCTCGGCGACTTTATATCCTTCCAAAACGTGTTGGAATGTTCTGATAGTAAATCCAAAATCTTCCGCTACACGTGTGAGCATAAGTATTTCGTCTTGCCGATATGAATGACAATGTACCAGTCGTTCGCCTTCAAGAACTTCCACCAAGGCATCTAATTCTAAATCTTTTCTTGGTGGGATCAGCGTTTTCTGCCAATTTGAATTTTTATTATAAGCGCGCCAGTTTTTTTTGTAATCATTGGCGCGTGTGAATGCATCCCTGAGAATTTGCTCTACACCCATGCGGGTTTGAGGATAACGCGTATTATAATCATCGCCCCAGTTGGATTGTTTCACATTCTCACCCAAAGCAAATTTGATTCCTTTCGGTGCACTTTTTAACAATAATCCCTGGGCATTTGAACCCCATCGTAGTTTTATCACCGCATTTTGTCCACCAATCACATTTGCGGATCCGTGCAAAATATTAATTGCGGTAAGTCCACCAGCTATTTCCCTGTAAATATTTATATCATCAGGATCAAGTACATCTTGAATACGCACCTCTGATGTGACACTTTGTGCGCCCTCATTAATAGAAGCCGCAGCGGAATGACTATGAGCATCAATAAGACCGGCAGTGATGTGCTTTCCGCTACCGTCAATTACCACAGCGCTGTTTCGTGGGATTTTAATATCACGGGCAATTTTGTTGATTTTACCTTCGACGATAAGCATATCCCAATCTTTTAGGATTCCTTTAGGACCGGAGGTCCAAATGGTAGCGTCGTTGATCAAAACAGAATAGGGTTGGTCGGGAATTTGTTCAAATCCGTATGCGCCTTCAGGATAAACAACTGAAAAATTGCTGGCAGATTCCTCAATAGTTTTTTTCTCTTCCGCTTCGATTGCAGTATAATTCGTTGCTATCCATGAGAATTCATCGTCATTAGAATGAACCACAGTACCTACCAATTTATCTTTTGAGAGCGTTCCGGTAAATCTGGTAATACCAGAAAAATCATAGGTATCCGTTTCAAGAACCCATGAAAGTCGATTACCATCCACATTTAGGTGTTTTAAATCGATGGCGGTTGTATCAAATGTGATTGTTCCGGTAGGACTGGAAGGTTCGCCTTTGAATTCTAATTGTCCAGTTAACTCATTAATTGAGAAATCCCATTTTCCAAGGAGGAGGATTTCCGGCGCCGGTTCAACATCAATTTTATCACCACGAATCCAGATTGATCTAACGGGATTTGATTCATCGAAATAGTTTCCATCTACAACAACAAAATTGGCATGATATCCAGATTTTATTTTTCCGTGCGTATTTGATAATCCAAATCGGTTAGCAGGATTGGTAGTAAGTGCCGCCAGAGCATCATCTTCACTGAGACCACGACGAACAGCAGACGCTAGATTTTTGCGAAATTGTTTACGATCTTTTAATCCGTTGGATGTAAAGGCAATACGAACTCCCGCATTGATCAATTTTTGTGCATTATCTGGCGCCATATCCCAATGTTTTAGTTGCTCGGTTGTATACTGTATAGCGCGATATGGATTGGCAATGTCAGGTTTCCCGGGGAAATTAAGTGGGAGAACAATAAATGGATTAGCTTTTGCTATTTCTGAAAGTCGTCGATATTCAAATCCCGAACCAAGAAGCCAGAGATCTAGACCAAACTCTTGTGCAACGTCTATTGCCCGGGTTGCGGCTGTCTCTTGACCCGTCTTTATATAAAAGGGCACCTTATTTATCCGCGCCATAGCGAGTGTTTCTAAAGCCACATTTTCTTTTATAGATTCATTTTTATCAGGGTTATCCGAGTAAATAGATTGAGATTTTCCATACCATTCAGCATCATATAGGGTTTGCCGCATAACAGCAATGGTTCCTAGTAAGGATCCGGGATACTCATCTGAATCCCATCCTCTGGTTTTAAAATCCATGACCTGACTTACAGATGATGCCGTAATTGAGGCATGATTGTCTAAATTGATTATAGAGGATTGTCCACGGAAAATTCCGTCATTAGGTACTGCATGAATTTGGGTAAATCCAAGAGAATGAAGTTCTTTAACAACTTTATCATCAAAAGAATAATAATCGGAAGCCACCCATTCGGGGTGAACCAAATCAATCCAATGAGAACGGGAAGAGCGTTTAGTGTCTTTGGTTTCGACTTCAAACCATCCATCTATGAATCCAGCGTAGACATCAGCACCATTCATGTTCAGGATTGTGGCATCTTTTGGAATAGAGATTTTTGAACCAACTTCCTCAATAATACCATCCCTGATGGCAATAGATGCATTTGATAATGTTTGTCCCGGTTCAGTATGAACTGTGGCGTTTTGCAATACATATACCCGCGGATTAACATGCATAATATCGATCAACGGTTCTGTCTGACAGAATAGGAATCCATAAAAGGATACTAAGAAGATTGATTTTTTCATAATACCTCTAAAAGTTGGGTCCTTTAAAATCTCTTTTCACAATTTCTGTTGTAATAAAATCGAAAGCGATATCTATGGAATCCGTTATTTTGAATAGTTTTAGATCTTCAGCGCTTATAGTTCGCGCTTTGACCAAATAATCCCAGTTTACAACATTGTTCCAAAAATCTTCGCCAAAGAGAATAATAGGTATTCGTTTTGAAATCTTTTTTGTCTGGATCAGCGTTAATATTTCCATGAGCTCATCTAATGTACCAAATCCACCGGGGAATGCCACCAGAGCCTTTGCCAAATACGCCATCCAAAATTTCCGCATAAAAAAGTAATGAAATTGAATATCCAGATCATTTGTTATGTAAGGATTGCTTGATGGTTCGAAGGGCAGGGTAATATTCATTCCTATAGATAATCCTTTAGCTTCGCTAGCGCCACGATTTGCAGCCTGCATGATTCCAGGACCACCACCGCTGGTTATGATATAGCGATGTTCTGAGTTTTTTAATTTTTTACTCCAGCGTGTTAATCGATCTGCTAATTGTCTTGCTGCATCGTAATATCGGCTGTTTTCTAAATCTAACTCCAGAGTTTCTTTTTCATCATGTGAAATATCAGCTGGTGCTGAATCAATATTTGCTTGAGATTCCTCTGGCGATAAAATTCGAGCTGAGCCAAAGAAAACAATTGTATCACTAATTTTATTTTTTGCTAATCGAAGTTTAGGACCCAGATACTCCGATTGAATCCTCAGGGATCTTGCTTCTGTATCAGTAAGGAAGTCTTCATCCAAAAAAAATTCTTTTGATTTTGCTTTATCACTCATTAAACGTTCTCCGCGTAAAAATCCAAGTTACACTTTTTATAGCCGAGAGGAAATAGAATAAGTAAGTGGATAAGGAGAATATTGGGAGATTGGGGAATTGCTATTCTCTTGAGCTTTTGAGCAGGGGAATGGTGGAGTAGTACGTGATTGAGTTTCACTAATCGATGGTCAGTTTTCGACATTCATACTTCAATTATCCTTGTTCAACAATTCTAATTTCTTCATCTGTTAAACCATAGAGATCATAAACCATTTTGTCTATTTCTTTGTCGGTTTGGTCAATTTGTTTTTTGAGTTCTTGGGCTTTGCCTTTTTGCGCGTTGAAGTATTGCATCCATTCGGATTGTTCTGCTAAGGGCAAGGGACTGAAGTCCCTTGTTGTGGTTTTTGCTACAATTTTTCTGGCTTTTTCCAGTTCCTTTAAAATTTCACCAAATTCCAATTCATGCCAGTTTTGGAGCTTTTTGCTGAGTTTCTCTAGGTCGAATTTGGATTGGAGGAGATTTGAAAAAGTCGCAACTGTTCGATGGAATTCTATTGTGGTATTTATAATACGGTCAGCCATTTGATCGAAGACTTCTTTATTAGTCAATTCGGGAATCGGAATTTGCTCAAAATATTGAGGTTTTACTTCAAGGTAGCCGCCACTTCGCACAACACAAATAGATTTTAAAAAGAACCAAGCAACTTTTGAGTTTAATATGCACAATAAGATTTTGTTGCCCGATGGAAATACTACAGATGGCGCATTGATATAATAACCTTTATCATCGAAAGAGAACTTATTATGGACTTGGAGATTGGGCCATGTGATCTTTGCTTCTTCAAAAATTTTATAATATTCAATCGAGTCTTGAATTTCGAACCATTTATAGGGTCCAGGTTTTCTTCCAACTTTTATTTCGGGTGTATTTCTAGGTTCTAACCTATCACGAAATATTTCTAGATAATCTTTTATTGCAGGATATTTCTCAATCATGGTTCCCCTACGAGTAAAAATGATATACTTTTCAATATGTGGTGTGCGCCATTTGTATAAATCTTTTCCTTCATAAAACGGTTTTATCAGTTCTTTTGAGGAAGGGTGTGAATATTCCAGTTCGATTTTGGTTTTTTCATCAATAATAAATGCATCATTGAAACCTGTTTTTATCCCATAATAACATTTATTGAACTTCTCTCTAATGGTTTTGTGAGCCTTTATTTTTTCTAGAACTTTTACTTTATCAACCGAATAGAAATTCCAACCATCGGGAATTAAGGCTTTCTGTATTACATTAATATCTGGTTCATGTTCAATATCAATAACTTTGGATTGATTCTGTTTTGGAATCTTTATATAAGAAAATTGGCTTTCCCCACCTATATTATTTTTAGCAATAAGAATAATTGGATAAGTTGTCGCCCCATTAAAAATTTGGACTTCTGTAAAGTCAATATATTTAATGATTCGTTTTTGTTGAGAGAGGTAATCACGGAGTTTGTTCGCGGCTTTTGTTTTATCAAATGTGTTAGAAATAAATCCAAATAACCCATTCCTTTTCAAAATAAGAAATGCTTTTTCATAGAAGTATGCAAATAGATCAGTCGTTCCATCATATACCTTATATTGTTCCTCTTAAATAGGGTTTAATTTCTCCCAGCATTTCCTGCCGCACATAGGGCGGATTTCCAATCACCACATCAAAACCGCCTTTATATTCTGGTCGGAAAGCATATTCATAATCGCAACACATACTTTCTATTTCTGCGACAAGGGAGTTAACTCCCTTGTTGTCGATTATAGGCTGCAACTTGTGCTTGTCCCGGTTGGTCTGGATGTAACCTACAGCATTTCTTAATTGTTCTTCGCCAGTAATTTCTTTGCACCCGAATTTTTGCGTCCACAGATGAACACTATTTTCTTTTTCTACTAAAGAAGGTGTTTGGGCAAGGGGCTTAAGCCCCTTGTCGCTGGAAAACTCTTTATCTTGTTCTTTGTTTTTATGATACGCTCTAGAAGTTCTTCCTTTTACTTTTTGCATTATCTTCGGTACTTCATCTACTTCACATACCAGCAATAGATGCATGTGATCACCACAAATATTGTATGCTAAAATATTCAATTGGTCTTCTTTGACTATTTCTGCGATTACTTTTGTAATCAGTAACTCATCTTCTGCATTTAACCAAATAGGGTTAGCATCAGGTCTTACCCCGTTATCACGTTTCTCACGCACTTTATAATCAACCATCCTTTGGGATGTGCGGGAATCATGTGTAGCCGTCGTTATATGAAAAGCTGTTTTGCTTTTTTCATGGAAAATCCCAGGGAACTCTTTTTGCCAGTTAAATGCTTTATCTCCTGCAATTTCAGGATCATCTATCAAAGAGTTCCCACATTTAATGTTGTTGCTTAAGGATGTGAGTTTTCTGCCACGTTGTGCAGTTCGCAACCAAAGGGAAAGTTTAGCAATATCTACACTTTCTTCATTTATATCAACACCATAAATGTTTTGTTCAAGGATATGATTACTTACATCCTGGAATACAATACTAATTCCCAATAGTTGGGCATGGAGTTCATCAATGTAGGAATGTTCATTGATGAGAAACTCTAAGGCTTGGTTAAGAAATGCGCCGCTACCACAGGCAGGGTCGCAAATTGTAATATTGAGTAACCACTTTCTATACTCATTTAATGTAGTATCTAATTTTTTAATAGTATTCTTTTTTCGGTTTTTTCTCCCTTTTGTATACTCTTCATCTATTATTCCGAATTCAGTTTTCTTTTCTTCACAAAGTTTGCCGATAGTATTATCTACAATATATTTGGTAATGTATTTCGGTGTATAAAAAACGCCATCTTTTTTACGTTTGGTTTTACTTTTTTCAATCTCCTGACCTTCTAATCGGGCTGTTATATTTTCAATTTCATTTAATGAGTTTTCGAAAATGTGTCCCAGAATGTTAACATCTACTTCGCTTTGAAAATCATAAGAGGTCATTTTTAATACATGTGGTTTTAGTACATTATCATCAACAAGAGTCTTTACAACAAGGGTTCCCGTTCCAGCAAGGGACTTAAGTCCCTCGTTGTGAAAGTCAGCATCCAAGACTTCATCTGGAAGAAACAAACCACCATTATAAGCGAATATATCATCTTGGTGTGTTTTCCCTTTTCTCCCAATATTGATATAATCGAAGTACTGTTTAAAAATTTCGTATAAGGGTTTATAGGCATCTTCTTCTTGCAGTAAATCAAAACGTTTTACCATTCGGCTAATGGAGTTTGGTGGCAATAATCCGCTATCCTCTGCAAAAAAGATGAAAAGAAATCTATCGAGCAATTTTTGTGTTTTCTTGAATAATAAAAGTTTATCGTGACCGGGACTATTTTTTACAATGTTTTGCCAAAGTTCTGTTTTAAACGTTGAGTAATCCTTATAAAGTTGTTTGGTAATATTTTCCTCTACCAGTATACTTTCTTTTTTTACTTTTTGCGGTATTCCTCCAAGTAGATTGTCAACCTGCAAGCATAACCAGAGTATTTCAAATTCATCTTTGGTAAGGATAAATAAATTGAATTCGATATGCTCCACCGCATTATGAATGAAAAAACGAAGTTTTTCGAAATTGGAGGTTATAACATAGGTACAATCTGTATGATTATTTTTATAATCAAATGCCTGCTTATTGATTTTATCTAAATCTTTAGTATCAGTTCCTTTTAATTCAATGACAGCAAGAGCTTTACCATTCTGTAAAACTGCGCCATCAGCCTTTTTTGCCCCCGTTTCATTTTTATATTCTGTCGTCAGATTAAAACTGGGTTTCGGGTTTAGTGTATATCCCAAAATATTTACAAACAATTCACGCAAAAACCCCTCTTGAAACTGTTCCTCTTTCGCATCCTTAATATTTTTTTGAATTTCAGGATTCTGGAAATACTGAATAAACTTATTGTAGGCGTTTTCTACAACTTCTTTACTCTGATTGTTGAGGTATTTGTTGAGTACTGATTTTTGAAATAGGGGCATAAGGGATTTCAATTATTATCATTTTTATATAATGGCATACATCGTCTCAATAAACCGAATATTTGGGTTTACTATTGAATTTAAAATGAAATATCACGCAAAGTCCTCATTAGTAATATTTTAACTTGTAAACTAATCCATCTTATAAAGGCTCCGCTAATCTATCTCTAATATTTGTCAATATTCAACGAAGAAATACTATACGTATGATAACAAAAAACCCCGCGGTCGCGGGGTTTTATAGAAGTCGGGATTATACCATTTATTTAATATATGATAACTTCCCAGTAACCAATTCGCTTCCTTGTTGAATCGTATAGATATAAAGACCAGTACTTACTTTTTGACCATGGATATTAGTAGCATCCCATTGCACTTGGTTAGTACCTACTCCAACTTTCTTATTAACGAGTTGGTTGACCAATTTTCCATTCAAATCATAAATGGTAACGCTAACCGGTGTCGATTCCATTATTTCGAATGTTATAAGCGTGGTTGGATTAAATGGATTGGGAAAACTATGATGTTGAATACGATATTTTTCAGCAAAACCATCCTTAATACCCAAAGCGTCTGAATTTCCAGTATCTTCAAGTAAAGTCATGGATACAACACCAATTCTACTTAATGATAAATCACATTCCATTAGGAAACCTGTGACTTCAACATAGTTACCACTTTCAGGAAGGAATGCTGTAGAATCCTGATGAATCCAATGCCGTAATTTTAATCCATAGTCAGCTTCACCGTCATTTTCCACATCTAATAAAACGCGCGGATGAGGACGACCCGGAATTTCTTCGAGAATAATATATCCTGTGACCGTTGTCTGTTCAATGTCAGGATTTTCACCGTACCCAACGAAATTACCTTCATCATCTAATGGGAGCCATTGCTCACCATTTAATGTAAATACGACCAGAAATTGTCGATTTGGGGTTTCAACCAATCCACCTACAATATCAATAACATCTCCAGCGGCTGGTCTGGCAGCACCACTTTCAGGTGTATACCATTCTGGACCAAAACGTAAATCATAGTCAGATAACCCATCGCTATCACTATCAAGATGGTATCGAGTGACAACTGTACAGCGAGTTGAATCTTCTGTCAAAATAACTGTTCCAGAGACAGTTAATGTATCGGAAAAGCCGGGAAATTGATCGTGTTCTCCGTGATGACCGGAACCTCCATTGTGACCACCGCCTGGTCCCCCAGGGCCACCAGGACCACCGGGTCCCCCCGGACCTCCGGGTCCACCAGGGCCTCCTTGTGCAATAATAAATGTTCCGTAGATTAAGGAAATAAATAACAGGGATTTGATTTTCATTAGTCCTCCATTGCTAAAATGTGAATTGTCTTTATCATGTGTATTCTCAATTTGAAATTTTATGTTTCTCCACATTAGACGCGGTTCACACCAAAAAGTTAAATAATAATCAAAAATAATATCCTATGTAGTTTTACGTTATTGAAAGGTTTACTATTTTTCACTGTATGAAAAAAATTATAATCTGTGTATTCATCCTGTTTTGGACTTGCGGACCCAAACCTGAACCAAAACCTGAAATACAACCTATTATTCCAAAACTAGATGAAACTATAGGTGATAATACTGCCTTAACTCAGGGATTAATGACACCGTATGATGTGTATCTTTTCCTGAAAGATTCTCCGTCAGAAAAAGAAATTATTTACACCTTCGGATATCCTGATTCAACATGGCTGGATGAAGAGGGTCAAGTAAAAGTTTGGTATTATTTTCTTGAAGAGGTTCAAGACTATAATTCGATTGAATTAGATCCGGTAACGGGAAAAGTGATAGGATTTGAGTGGGATTAATATGAAATATTTGAAACGATTAGGAATTGGAATGTCAGCTTTACTCATTGGATGCGGTCCGCAGATACAAAAACTCCACCATGATGCATTTGTTGCTGATTCTCATTGTGATATTTTGTTGCGAACAATGAATGGGGAAGATGTTTCCAAATTGACGACTTCAGGACATGCGGATATTCCGCGGTTTTATGAAGGCGGAGTGGATTTGGAAGTGTTTATTATTTGGGTAGATCCATACCGTTTTGTCCCGGTTGGCTCTTATGATCGCGGGAATGAAATGATTGATTCTCTGGAAGCCCTTGAAATCAAATCCAAGGACAAATTGAGAATCGTTAGAAAATTTTCAGATATAATCCAGAATGAAGAGGACGGCGTATTATCTGCGATGATTGGTTTGGAAGGTGGTCATCCCATCGAAAATGATTTGAAGAAACTCGAATATTTTTATAAACGCGGTGTACGGTATTTAGGGATTACGTGGAATAATTCTAATGATTGGGCAACTTCAGCCAAGGATGAAGTGAATAATGATTCACTTTCATTTAGGGGGCTCACAGATTTTGGCAGGGATGTCATTCGAAAATGTGATGAACTTGGAATCATGGTTGATGTGTCCCATTCCGGAGAACAAACTTTTTGGGATATTCTTGAAGTAAGCACCAAACCAATTATTGCGTCTCATTCCTGTGTTTATAATATGTGCAATCATTATCGAAATCTCAAGGATGACCAGCTCAAAGCCATTCGTGATAAAGACGGAGTGGCGTTTGTGAATTTCTATCCGGCGTACCTTGATAGTATGTTTACTGAACGTGAAGCAGAAGTTCATAAAAAATACAAAACTGAATTGGATCAAATGAAAGACGAATTTGGTGAAGATTCTGATGAATACTGGTACGGCAGCATGGAACTCATGAAAGTCGATATGCAAGCTATCGCACCAGAAGTGGATTTACTCATTGATCATATAGATTATATTGCCAAGTTAATTGGTGTTGACCACGTGGGTATCGGGTCAGATTTTGATGGAGTAGAGGTTTTACCAAAAGGACTTGAAGATGTGACAAAATTGCCCATTATTACACAAAAACTCCTCGAACGAGGATATTCGGAGCAGGATATAAAAAAGATTCTTGGTGAAAATTTTAAACGAGTTTTTCGTGACGTCATTGAAAAGTAATTTTAAACCCTCCCAATGCGTAAAACAGTACAAATAGCCCCATCCATTTTATCTGCTGATTTTTCAAATCTTGGACAAGCTATTCAGCATTGTGAACAAGGTCAGGCTGAATACATCCATGTTGATGTTATGGATGGTCATTTTGTCCCCAATCTAACGATTGGTCCTCCCGTCGTAAAATCATTACGATCCCTGACCGATTTGTTTATTGATGTACATATGATGGTTACGAATCCGGAAGATTTGGTGGAGCCATTTGCAAAAGCCGGAGCAGATGGAATTACTTTTCATATTGAAGCTTCCACGAGTCCCATGAAAGTCATTGATCTTATTCGTTCCACAGGCAAACAAGTTGGTATATCCATTAAGCCGAAAACTCCCATATCTGCATTGAAACCATTTATTGGAGATGTTGATCTCATCCTTGTTATGAGTGTTGAACCTGGTTTTGGTGGGCAGGGATATCTTCCTGGTTCGTCCGAAAGGATAAAGGCTATTCGACAAATGCTCGTTGAACAATGTCGCGATGAATCCGTGCTTATTCAGGTGGACGGCGGTGTGAAATTAGAGAATGCGCGTGAAGTTTTAGATGCCGGGGCGGATATCCTGGTTGCAGGATCAGCCATATTTGGGACTCTCGATCCGGTGCAGACTATTAAACAGTTTAAAGCAGTATAAAATGAAAACATACAAAGATTTAGATTCCTTTTTTGCTTGGTCAAAAAAGGGAAAAGATGAATATATAGTAAAGATAATCAAGGGTCTTATCATGGATGGCGTGCGAAATGCCAATTCCGGTCATACGGGCGGACCCATGTCCTCCTCCGATTTTGCTACTATTTTATTTAAGGAGTACTTGAGTTTTGATCCTGATAATCCTGATTGGGTAAATCGTGATCGGTTTATTTTATCTGCTGGACACGAATCCATGCTCATCTATGCATTGCTGTACAATGTGGGTTGGCTCTCCATGGATGACCTGAAGAAATTCCGCCAACTCCACAGCAATACGCCAGGTCATCCAGAGGTTGAAATACCGGGTGTTGAAGCTACTACCGGACCATTAGGTCAGGGTGTTGGTATGGGCGTTGGTATGGCTGTGGCTCAGGCAATTTTGCAACATCAAGTGGAAGCACAATCACCATCGGCAAATGGATTGATGGATCATTTCACCTATGTTATATGTGGTGATGGTGATTTACAAGAACCAGTCGCATTAGGAGCAGCCGCGCTTGCAGGTCATTGGGGTTTATCAAAATTGATCATGTTTTATGATTCTAATGATATTCAGATTACAGGAAGCACTTCTAAATCAGATTCTACAAATATTGAAAGTGTTTTTCGTGGAATGAAATGGAATGTCAATAATATTGATGGACATGATCATGACGCAATTAGACTGGCCTTAGATAATGCAAAATCTGAAAAAGGCCCTTCCTTAATTGTTGGTAAAACGACGATGGCAAAGGGTTCAGCAACTATGGAAGGTAGTAGCGGAACACATGGTTCGCCACTTCCTCAAGAAGAAATAGATGCGACTAAAGATAAATTGGGTTTGGAGAAAACTCCATTTTTTGCTCCAGAAGTTTGTAAGGAATATTTCCAGAGTCGATTTTCAGTTTTGCGAAATACTGTTACGGAGTGGCAGAATCAACGAAATGCCATTACAGATGGGGACTTTGAGCACTACTGGAATTTGGTAATGGATGATTTTATTGAAGAGTTGGAGTATCCGGACTTCAGTGAGACGGAATCAATATCTACACGAAAAGCCTTTGGAACCACGTTAGAATTATTCGCAAAACAGCTTCCCCATTTAATTGGAGGTTCTGCTGATTTAGATCCTTCAAATTGCACCGATGGATTTGCTAAAACCTATGGTGATTTCTCTTGCAATAATCCTGGCGGAAGAAACTTGTCTTTTGGTGTAAGGGAATTTCCAATGGGAACCATCATGAATGGTATGGCGCTTCATGGTGGAGCAATCCCATTTGGAGGAACATTTTTAGTCTTCGCCGACTATAGCCGTCCGGCAATTCGATTAGGAGCGATACAGAATATTCGTGTGATTCATGAATTCACACATGATTCATTTTATGTTGGGGAAGATGGTCCTACCCATCAACCGGTAGAACAAATTATGTCCCTTCGTACAATCCCAAGTTTAAATGTATTTCGACCTGCAGATGCCCACGAAACGGTTGCCTGTTTTAACTTGGCGATTGAATCAAAAAAAGCGCCCTCAGTTCTACTGCTTACGAGACAAAATCTTCCTGTCTTTGATCTGGATATGGAACAAATTGAGGATGGTGTTCGAAAAGGCGCATATTGTGTCAGGGATTGCGATGGTCCACCGGAGATAATATTTATTGCCACAGGATCAGAAGTATCGCTGGCCATGGATGTCGCTCGGGTAATGACGGACAAAAATTGTCGAGTGATTAGTATGCCATCCTGGGAATTATTTGAAAAACAATCGATTGAATATAAACAATCGCTCATACCTCCACGGGGTTGCCTAAAGGTATCCTTGGAGGCAGGAGTAACATTAGGGTGGGATAAATATGTAGGTCCAACGGGATTGAAAATCGGATTAGATCGATTTGGAGCATCTGCCCCGGCAAAAGATTTGGCTGAATATTTTGGATTTACATCAGAAGCTGTGGAAAATAAAATTCGCGCACATATTGCGGCATTGTTGTAAGGAGACCTCATGTTACCCGATCCCAGAAAAAATAAAATTGTATTGGCCACCGATCATGCCGGATTTGAACTAAAAGAAAAAGTAAAATCTTATCTTCAGGGAAATGGATATACCGTAGAAGATTTTGGTGCATTTGAATATGATAGCAATGATGACTATCCCGATTTCATATTACCAGCTGCCCATGTTGTGGGAAATTCGGATCATGCCTTTGGAATAATCTTTGGCGGATCAGGCCAAGGTGAGGCGATGGCTGCAAATCGTGTCAAAGGGGTGAGAGCGGCAGTTTATTATGACGGCCCGGAAGATATCGTTCGTCTATCTCGTCAGCACAATAATGCTAACATATTGTCATTGGGTGCTCGTTTTTTATCAATAGAAAAAGCAATTAGAGTTATTGATTTATGGCTTCATGAACCCTTTGTAGGTGACCGTCACCTTAGACGAATTAGTAAACTCGATGCGTAGAGATTTAAGATTTTCGTTGAAAGATCTCAAAAATATATAAACCTGTTTAATATACGATTGATGATAGATTAGGTATAAATTGCACCGTAATCTAAAACCAATCATGATTGTCCTATGATAAAACGAATCTGTATTATTCCTGCTTTGTTATTTTCCTTCTCCTTTCCACAATTATTGAGTCCATATTTAATTAATCCTGAGTTGGCTATACCTTACGTTGATAGCTGTGCCCAATTTTGGATGAATGCCTGGGATGACGCCAACGGTGGATTCTATTCGAATATTGATCGATATGGAAATGTGAATACTTCCTGGGGAACTCATAAACATTTGTTGAGTCAATCGCGAAATGTGTATGGTTTAACTCGTGCATTTATGCTCACCGGGGATACAACATATCTGGATTTGGCTCAAGAAGGTAACCAGTGGATGATCGATCATAACTGGGATTATAGTTATGGTGGCTGGTATGGAGAGTTAAACTCTAATGGAAATCCTAATTATCCCAATTCTGATAAATCTGCTTTTGATCAACATTATGCATTGTTAGGTCCCGTTGCCTTGTATGAAGCAACTCACGATTCATCTATGTGGAATATTATTATGGATGGGTATCAATGGATAGAGGATGTGTATTGGGATAATCGTGCCGGGTATGAAGGTTACTATGATGTTGCGAACCGTTCGGGGACATCCGCCTGGGGGAAAAGCTTTAATGCCACCGTTGATGCCATAACCACACATTTGCTTTATTTATTTCTCATGACAGAAGATGACTCTTATCTGGATCGCTTAGTTGAACTGGCAGATGAAATTGAAACTCATCTAGTGGGCAGTATGCCAAGTCAGGCAATCGGATTTGCGGAAAAATATGATTCAAATTGGAATATTGATAACAATGAAACCATGACAATAATGGGGCACGTTTTGAAAACGGCTTGGTGCTTGGGGCGAATTTGGCGACTTACAGGGAATGATGATTATATTCCAGTCGCTGAGACATTATTATATGATGTTTGGGACAATGGTTACGATCACGATTTTGGCGGACCCTACAAAGATTATAATCGCATAACAGGTGAAATGTTGATGTGGGGAAATCCTGATACTGCAAAAGCGTGGTGGCAGATGGAACAGGCCATTGTCGGCGGTTTAGAATTAGCCGAACCTTTTGATAATACAATTCCCATTGAAATGGCAGACGAAACGACAACGTTTTTCATGACCCATTTTGTTGATCACCAATATGGAGATGTATACGAAAACCGTACACGCTATGGAGATGAGACATGGGGATTACATAAAGGATCATCTTACAAAGCAGGATACCACTCCATTGAAACGGGTTACTATATCTATCTTTATACCAATTTATTTATTCATGAAAATCCGGTGACACTATACTACAGGTTTGGTGAATACTCGGAAGACCGACAAGTTAAACTGACACCTTTGGCCATTGCAGATGATCATTTGAAAATTGCATCAGTAATTCATGATTCTACGCAGTGGGATCAATTTTTGTCAGAGGAACGATTATTGATAATTCCTGCTAATACCGAAGGAATTTTTGCAGTGACATTTGAACCTGTTGAACCTGTAATAAGTATTGCTTCAGATGACATAACTGTACCATCACTCATGTTTTCAAATGCCCCGAATCCTTTCAACAATTCTACTGAATTCAAATTCAATATGCACACTAGTGGTATCGCAGAAATTCGTTTTGTGGATATTCGTGGCCGTGAAGTTGCACGTCCTATAATTGGAAAATATGGATCAGGTATGAATTCAGTAAAGTTCAGCAATCATGGATTGGCATCTGGGATTTATTTTGCGATATTGAAAACCCCTACGGGGCAATCAACCAGACGGATTGTATTAATGAAATAGCGGAAAAATTTTAACTAATTCGAACTTATTTCAGTAAAACCATTTTCTTCGTTTGTGTAAAGTTTCCAATCTGAACTTGATATAAATAAACTCCTGCACTCACAGGTTGATCCGCATTATTTGTTGCATCCCAAACAGTGGATTTAACGCCGGAGTATTCTTGTTTATTAATCAGTGTTTTTACTTTATTCCCACGTAAATCATAAATTGTAATCAACACATGGCTTTCTATGGATAATTCGTAGCTTATGGTCGTGGTTGGGTTGAAGGGGTTTGGGAATGCGTTGTATAGTAAAAATTCTTCAGGCAGAGAGGATGAAAAACTGTTGTGAGTTGTGGATGTATCACTTGCGCTTGGCCACCAGATACGTCTTGCCAAAGATGAGTCCAATACAAATGGATTGGGATTGTTTTGCTGATAGGCCGCAATTTCATACGTGCGTTCATACTCAACCGGATCCACAGGATCAAGATAATGCCAGGTGAGTAATGATGTATTTTGTTGATTCCAGAAACCATCATCAGCGGCATCCTGATACATTGCATAAAAATAAATCATGGCGCGAGCCGTATTTCCCTTATGATCTTCACGGACTTCAAATGCAGTAGGAGTATCTTCACTCCACTCATCTATATAATTTGTGGGGATTGATGAAGAAGTTTGATCCAAACGATACCATGTTACAGTATTCGCATCTGGAATATCCAAAAGAGGGTCGTTACCACGGGCAGAATTCGCTTCCACTCTTGTGGGAAACAAATGGTGCATATCACTCCTCTGAGGTTCTGAACCAGCCCCCAGGCTTTGCGGCCATGTATGTTCACAGTTGATCCCTTTACTATAGGCATCCGTGCTGGGATCGGCACTCATGTCTAATGTGATTGTAAAACCGCTATAAACACCTGTGAGTTGATTTCCATCATGGACATCAATTTCGCCATACATAATATCTCTGGCTGGGTTATAGCCTAGCGTAGTGCTTGTCTTATAATTGTCAACCACATACGAGAGGAGCTCAGGACCAATCATTCCATCGCCGATTGTGATGTATTGTTGACCAAATATCAATGAAGAAATTGTGAGAGAAAGAAAAAGTATTTTTTTAAACATTGTTTTACCTGTATAGCATGAAGTAGATGATGACACCGGAAATTGAAACTGCCAGCCAAAGAGGGAAAGTCCATTTAGCAATATTTTTGTGTTTCTGGCGATTGTCAATCCATCCACGATAAAGCGTTATTAAAATAAGGGGTGCGATTGCTGCTGCCAATAAAATATGCAAGATCAATATTGGATAGTACAGCCAAGGAAAAGCACCTAAATAAGATTTTGGTGCAGATTGAAAATAATGATAGAGCACATAAGAAATTAAAAAAGCAGATGAAAGAGTAAATGCAGATAGCATTGAAATCTGATGGGCACGCTCTTGTTTTCTTTGAATGAAAAAATATCCAGCCAATAATGCAAGACCAGAAAGTCCATTAAGAGTAACATTCACATGAGGTAGCAAAGAAACATCAACTGAATGATCACCAATTTTCGGACCATAAACAAGATAACTTATTACGAGTAGTAATAATGCAGAAAGTACGCCGCTAATAATTTTCCAATATGTGGATGTGTTTCTCATCGTATAAACAGTTGCGTATCAATAATAATAAGGACTAACAAAAGGGGAAGATAGATAACAGAGCTTTTCAGTAATCCCGTTGCATTATCTAAAGACATCGATTGTGATAATTTAATTCCGGAATGCAAATAACCATAACCCAGAAGAATTGCACCGACTAAGTAGACAATCCCTGCGATGCCCCAGAAAACGGGCATAATAGAAACTAATATCAAAAGTAAAGTATGAATTAATATTTGGCGTTTTGTGCTACTTCCAGTTTGGTCTAGTACTGGTAACATCTTTAAACCGGCTTTGGCATAATCATCTTTGCAAAGGATGGCGATTGCATAAAAGTGGGGATGTTGCCAGAAAAATAGGATTCCGAACATTATCCAGGCACCCATATCCAGTTGGTTTGTTGCAGCTGTCCAACCACCCATCGCTGGAAGTGCGCCAGGGATTGCTCCGATGGACGTATTTAACCACGTTATACGTTTTAATGGCGTGTAAACGAGAACGTATAGTGCAACCGTAAAAAGTGCAATGATTGCAGTTAACGAATTGATATATAAATCTATAACTATGACGCCTGCAACGGAGAGCAGTAATCCGAAAATCAAGGCAAAGGGCTTTGATATAACACCAGCAGGAATTGGTCTATATTGTGTCCGTGTCATGAGCACATCCGTATCACGCTCAAAAAGGTGATTTAGTGTTCCAGCGCCACCCTTGACCAATGCTGTACCAAATAAAAGAATAAATAATTCACCATAAGACCGAATACCATTGCTAGCCAAATAGTACGAAAAGGTTGTTGTAACCAAAACCATGACCATTATGCGTGGTTTTGTCAGTTCTAAAAGAGCTGATAATAAGGAAGGAGCAACTGATCGTTTTGTTTTCATAATGTGATCAAATAATAAGCCCCGGAAGTTACGCCAAGGCTATAAAGATATTAATAATGGTTTTCGTGATTAATGAGTAGTGGAGGTCGACTCCATTGTATCATACATTGGAGCGTTAGGTTTTATTCTACCATCCATTTCAGGATTAATATATCCGCGCGTTTGAGTATCAAACATGGTTAATACTAAAAAAATAGTGAGAAAAAGCATAGCGGTAGAAAAAATGGTGAGATAGATTTTTTTATCCCACCACAATTGCATAAAAAAGAAAGCCACAAGTAAGGCTTTTATGGATGCAATACCCAATGCAACCAGTACATTAAAACCACCTAAATCGATATTGGATACTGCCACAGTAATGATTGTCAAAACCATTAATGCAGACGCCACTGCCAGATATATCCACAAAGGTGTAATATGATGTGTATGTGTGTTATTCATAAGTCTAGCCTATTAAATAGAGTAGTGGAAAAAGGAAAATCCATATCATATCCACGAGATGCCAGAACAATCCGGTAATTTCAAGCGGAGTATAATATTCACTGGAAAAATGACCTTTTTTAGTTCGGACCATCAACCAGATAATTAATCCCATACCAATGAGAACATGAAGCCCATGGAGGCCGGTCATCATAAAGTAAATACTGAAGAAAATATGCGGATTTGCACCTTCAATCCCGGTGTAGGTATAATATTTCCCAGGTAATTGTCCTAAGTGAAATTTGTGACTGTATTCAAAGTATTTCACAACCATAAATGTTGCGGCTAATAATACGGTTGCCATAAGATACCAGAATGTTTGCTTCTTTTTATCATTTTGCATGGACCAGATGGATAATGCCATTGTGAGGGAACTGGTAATTAAGACAATTGTATTTAGTGCTCCCATGGATGCGTTTAGCGCTTTATGAGCAAAATGAAACATTTCAGGATTCCACGCCCGATAAATGGCATAAGCTATAAATAAACCACCAAAAGTCAGGATTTCTGTGAGCGAAAATACCCACATCCCAGTTTTGGCAGCATCCATTTGCTGTTCTGCATCAGCAAAATGATGTTGTAAATATGTTGGATGTGTTTCTGCATTACTCATAATAATTCCAAACTATAGATCTAAGGTTGGTTTGGCCAAAACTTTGTCATAATCATATGGACCATGTGTGATTTCTGGCGTGACAGAAAAATTATGTGGGTCAGGTGGGGACGTCGTTTTCCACTCTAATCCTAACACTCCCCAGGGATTAGCACCTACGGGTTTTCCTTTCCATACCGCGACGAAAAGATTAGCAAACGCAGTGAAGAGTGAAAATCCTAATATGAATGCACCAATAGTGGAAAGCTGATTATTGAATGTATACTGTTCAACATACATAAAATACCGTCGGGGCATTCCTTGCAATCCATTAATGAATTGAGGAACAAAGGTTAGGATAAATCCAATAAATATTAACACAGCCAGAATTTGAGCCAGCTTTTCGTTGAACATCCGTCCAAACATTTTGGGCCACCAGTAATGCAGTCCTCCAAGAAAGGCGATTACTGTTCCGCCCATCATGGTAAAGTGAAAATGTGCCACGATAAAATAGGTGTCATGAAGATGAACATCTGTTCCCATTGATCCGAGAAAAATTCCAGTAAGACCTCCGATGGAGAATAAAATTAGAAAAGAAAAGGCATACAACATAGGTGATGTAAAACGAATAGAACCTTTATATAAGGTTGCCAACCAGTTGAATATTTTGATTCCTGATGGAATACCAACAAGGAATGTGAGTACCGAAAATATTGTGGATGCCAGAACCGATTGGGTAGATGTATACATGTGATGACCCCACACCAGAAAACTGATAAAAGCGATACCTAAACTGGAATACGCCACAGCTTTGTACCCGAATATCTTCTTTCGTGAAAAAGAAGTAATCAATTCACTGATAATACCCATCCCAGGTAATATCATGACGTATACAGCAGGGTGTGAATAGAACCAGAAGAAATGTTGGTATAATACGGGATCTCCGCCCATAGCCGGATCAAAAATTCCAATACCCAACGTACGTTCAAGAATGAGCAGAACAAGCGTAATTGCCAAAACAGGCGTAGCTGCAACCTGGATGATAGCAGTGGCATACAGTCCCCATATAAAGAGAGGCATATTAAACCAGTGGATGCCAGGGGCGCGTAGTTTATGAATGGTTACAATGAAATTAATACCCGTCAATATTGACGAGAAACCCATGATAAAGGCACCTAAAACAACGGATATTACCGCAGAATCCGTAGAAGTACTGTAGGGTGTGTAAAATGTCCATCCCGTATCAAAACCTCCCAATAATATGGATAGAACTGCAATGAGGGCACCCGCCAAATACACATACCAGCTTGCTAGGTTTAAACGTGGGAATGCCACATCTTTTGCGCCAATCATAATAGGTAAAAAGAAATTCCCCAATCCTGCAGGAATTGCAGGAATGATAAACAAAAATACCATTACCGCGCCGTGAAGAGTAAAAAGTTTATTATAAAAATTGGCTGTCATGAAATCTGCACCCGGGAAGAATAATTCCGAGCGCATAATCATTGCTAAGGCACCTCCAAATAAGAAAAAGAAAATTACCGCCCAAAGGTACATCACGCCGATTCTTTTATGATCCAGCGTGGTTAACCAGGACTTTATTCCTTTTTCAGGAGCGTTTAAATAATGTGTTTCAGGAAATGTATTCATAATAATTCTTACTGCTTAAGTGTTTTGATATATGCGATGATACCGTCTAAATCTCGGTCGGATAATAAACCCTGGTAAGTAGGCATAACCGGTGGATAGCTTTCCACAACCTGCGCTCCGGGATCTAATAATGATCTGCGTAAGTAGTTTTCATCAACAAGGACTTCGGTGCCATCCGTGAGTTTTTCTGTTTTACCAAAAGTACCCTTTAATGAAGGTCCGACCAATCGTGATCCATCCAGTGTATGACATGTAAAACAGGCTTTTTCTTTATATATTTTTTCACCAAGTTCTTCTAATGGCATATCAGAATCGGCATCGTTACCAACTTGGGATTGCCAGGTAGCAAAATCATTTTTAGCCAGGACTTTAACATTGCCAATCATTTCTGAATGACCCGTTCCACAATATTCAGTACAAAAGAGATTATAATCTCCAGGTTCAACTGCTTCGAACCATGTTACACTATAACGATTAGGTACGACATCCATTTTTACACGGAAATTTGGAACATAAAAACTATGAATAACGTCTTCAGAAGACATGAGCAGCTTGATGGGTGTATTGACAGGGACAACAATTTCATTCACGGAAGTATAGCCGTCAGGGTAATCAAAAGTCCAAAACCATTTTTTACCAGTGACCTTTATTTCAATAGCGTCTTTAGGGACGACGTTGAGCGTTAAAAACGTTTTAAATCCCCACACAAAAACAATAAGTACAAGAATCGTCGGGATGATCGTCCAAATGAGTTCCAGAGTCGTATTGTGAGAAATATCCGGGGTGAGTACAACATCTTTGGATCGTGCTCGGTATTTAAATCCAAAATAGATTAACCCGAAAACAACAATAGCAAATATGATGAGTGACGCGAGACCAATAAATAAAAATAAAGCATCAACATCGGGGGCGACTGTTGAACCTTGACCCGGTAGGAAAAAATTCCCCTTATTTTCCATCGAATTCGTTTCCTGTTTTAATGGTTAAATACGTTTCATCATTTTTCGTTCTTTTGTCCACAGAATGCCAAAAAATATGCCCATAATCACGACAGTAACTAAACCACCGAGACGCATTACATTTGCTGCGAACACTACATAAGATCCTGCATCGGGATCATATTGGAAGCAATACAAGATCAGTTTATCTATCGTATTGCCAATTCGGCCCTTTGAAGCCTCTAAAAGACTTAGTTTTAAATCTTGGGGCCAAAAATGCAAACCATATAAATATCTAGAGATCACTCCATCTGGTGTCAGAATAAATACAACAGCAGGGTGGGCATATTCCTCTAAATTAAGGTCGTAATAATACTGAAAACCAAGCGCTTCTGACAAGGACTTAATTTCAATAGAATCACCAACTAAAAAGGACCAAGATATCTTATTATATTCTTTTTCGTAGACATCCTTTTTAGTAGTGCTATGTTGGGGAGTTTCATTCGGATCAATACTTACAGTTATTAGTTTATAATCTTCTCCTGAGATATAGGGAATTTTACCTAATCCCTCTCCTAAGCCATTGAGAACAAAAGTACAAAGCATAGGGCATTCATAATATGCCAGAGTAAGTATTGTGGGTTTACCCGTTATAAATAGAGAGGACAATTTTACAGAATTACCATTTTCGTCCAGAAAGGAAAGGTTGCTGGGTATTGTATCGCCAAGATGTTCAATAACATCTATCCCTTTAAGTTGTCGATCATTGTCGTTTACTTGCTGGGCTAGGAGAGGGGCTAATAGTAAAACGAACATAGCAAACCTGAAGCAACAACGTGGCTTAATCAAAAAGAAATTCACTGTGAATAGATTAATTGCGAACGACTGTATCGGTAGCAATTAGTTCAATAGCACGAGCTATGGGAATTTGATAAATCCCTGCATTTCCATCAATTACAGCATAAGAATTCAACGTTTTTGCATTGGCTTGCTGTTGCACTACAAAAACCTCTGATTGAGGAGCATTAACTATGTTGTGAATGGCTAACTCAGCTTCTTTTACGTAATAACCGTATGTAACGGTCAATGTGACGATTAGAAAAAGGAGAGATGCGACAGCAATACCCGCAACATAACGGATATTGATTTCATGTGTATCGTAACCTTTTGACGTTGCCTGTGTCATTGGTTCTCCAGTTAAGGATTAAGAAACTTTATAGAATCCTGGAGTTTTTCATCTTTTACTGGAACGATAGCATTTGCAGTAAAATTCTTCCAGAATAAGAAAAGGAATACACCACCGATTCCCACAAAGGTAGTGATATCCATCCAAGAAAAGTGTACACCATGATGATGTAAGGTTGGCATGACGATCCAATACAAATCGATGAATTGCATAATAAGGATAAGTGATGCCATCGCAAAAAGAACTGTTTTATTTCGCTTTGAAGCGCGAAAGATTAAAACCAAAAATGGTACTGCAAAATGAGCAAATATCAGGAAAAGACTCATGGATTTCCACGAACCTTCCCACCGATGAAGGAACCACACGGTTTCTTCAGGTATGTTTCCATACCAAATTAAGAAATATTGGGATCCCGCTATATATGCCCAGAATACTGTGAATGCGAAAAGTAATTTTCCAAAATCATGGTAATGTTCAATGGTGACTTCATTTTTAAGAATGCCACGTTTTTGAATAAACATTGTAAATAATGTCATAAATGCAATGATGGTTAAATAACTTCCGGAAAATATATAGACTCCAAAAATGGTTGAGTACCAGTGTGGATCTAATGACATCAGCCAATCAAATGAGGCAAATGTCAATGACAGCGCGAATAAAAACATTCCCGGAGCAGCTACACGACGTAAACGTTGATAGATATCCGATTCATGGCCTTCATCCTGCTGTATAGAGAACTTGTGGATGACAGAGCCCAGTCCGAACCAAATCACAAAGTACACTGCAGCGCGAATCAGGAAAAATGGTGTATTTAGATATCCAACTTTTTTGGATAAAATAGCATCTTGAGCTACGACATCGGTGTGAGTCCAATGATATAAATCGTGCATACCGAATATAATAGGGATAAAGAATATTGCCATCCATGGTAAGGTTCGCATTGCAGTTTCTGGAATGCGTTTAACAACAATAGTCCACACAGAATGGGTAAGGTAATGAATCAGTGTTACAAACAATCCCCCGAGACCCAGAGTAATAAAAAACATAAATGAAACCAAATAAGAGAAATAGAATTGTTCATGATTTGTAACCCATCCAAAGGCGGATAGGAGCAAAAATACAAGACCTGTATAAAGAAATTTCCGTCCCAATGGTTCGGGATTAGAAATGCGATATGTAGTGGAATCAAACTTCATAAAATTTCACTATTTAATATTTTGTTGCTGATTAGCAGGGATGTCTGTTAGCCTGGCATTTTGACTACGTTGCAAAGCTCTTACATACGCTACGATTGCCCAACGATCCGGGACGGGAATCTGTTCTTTGTGCGATGGCATATTTCGAATACCATTGGACACAACATTAAAGAGTTCCCCATCGGGGACATTACGTAAGCGATCATCGTGATAAGAGGTAGGAGGTATTGGATATTTATAATTTGTTATTGGACCTTTACCGTCCCCTAATTCTCCATGGCAAGGTACACAGAAAATATTGAATCTGTCTTGACCGCGGTTTAACACAGCGGTGGTAAATGCTACCGGACTTTTCTTGACAAAATCACCGGAGGATGTTTTCCCAAAATAGTATGCTTCATCGTCTTTAAGTAAACCACGTGCGACAGTACCTTCAACAGGCATCCGCATACCGGATCCATTCTCAAATAAATTGCTAGCACGGTAAGGTTTGACTTTACCTTGCGTGTCCATATTCTTTATTAAATGAATGGGTGGTTTTTTCTTTGGAGCACCCTGGAAACATCCAAATGTGGAAAGAGCTAAAACGGCGACAATTAGGATTTTAAATATTTTATTCATCATCACCTTCCAACAATTCGACATTATCTCCCCCAATGGATTCCAGGAATGATTTTGTTTCAGTATCTGAAAATTTAGAATCTTCAGATTCAATACTGATAAAGAAACCATCATCGGTTGCTTTTTTAAAGTTTTCAGAATAAAAAACAGGATGATGTAACCGAGGTAATCGGTTGAAATGTAGCATGCCTAATACAGCTGAAATGGCTCCAAATAATACAAATAGCGCAAAGATTATAATGATATATGCCTGCCATGCAAAAAGTGGTTTACCACTAATGGTTAATGGATATGCAATTGAGTGTGTCCATGATTGTAATGCAAAACCAATGAGACCACCTAATATGGCAAAAAATGCAATGACAAAACCAAGTTTTGATCTTTTCAAACCCATAGCCTGATCCATACCATGGACGGGAAATGGAGAATGACAGTCAAATTTATTATAACCGGCATCCCGAACTTTTTCTGCGGCATGCTTCAAGTCAAGTGGATTTCTGAATTCTGCTAATATTCCATGTATCATAATGTTTGCCTAATGTGTTTCATGGTGTTGATTAGCTTCTGGTAATATGCCTTTGACTTCAGTCATAGAGACCATGGGTAAAAACCTTAAGAATAACAGGAAGAATGTGAAGAATAATCCGAAGGAACCCACAAAGGTTAGAATATCAAAAATTGTTGGGGAATAATATGCCCAGGAAGATGGTAAAAAGTCTCTGGATAAGGATGAAACTGTGATAACAAAACGTTCAAACCACATGCCCACATTTACGAGGATTGAAGCAATAAACAGTAACTTTGTGTTATAACGAACTTTTTTAAACCAGAAGAATTGTGGCAGGATCACATTACATGAAATCATTATCCAATAAGCCCAGGCGTAATTACCGAAGCCACGGTTTATAAATGCGAATTGTTCATATACGTTGCCGCTGTACCAGGCAATAAAGAATTCCATGGCATAGGCATACCCAACCATAGAACTGGTCACGAGCATTATTTTTGCCATTTTATCCAGATGCTGTGCCGTTATAATATGGTGCAAACCATAAAATTTCCGTGCAATAATAACCAGTGTCATCACCATACCAAAACCGGAAAAAACTGCACCAGCAACAAAGTAGGGTGGGAATATTGTGGTATGCCAGCCAGGCACTAATGAAGTTGCAAAGTCTGTACTCACAACACTATGAACAGACAATACCAGAGGCGTAGATAGACCAGCTAAAACCAGATAGGCTAATTCATAATGTTGCCATTGACGATTTCCACCACGCCAGCCAAGGGATAAAACTCCAAAAGTCATTTTGCGTATTCTCTTTTTTGCGCGATCCCGTAATGTGGCAAGATCAGGAATTAATCCTGTATACCAGAATAATAAAGAAACGGTGAAGTAAGTCCCAACAGCAAAAAAGTCCCATAATAATGGACTGCGGAAGTTTGGCCACATTCCCATTTGATTCGGAACCGGGAAGAAATAGTACAATAACCAAATTCTACCAACATGAATTCCCGGGAATAATAAAGCACAAATGACAGCAAAAATTGTCATGGCTTCAGCAAAACGATTAATGGATGTGCGCCATTTTTGCCTGAAAAGGAATAAAATCGCTGAAATCAACGTCCCTGCGTGACCAATTCCAACCCAGAAGACAAAGTTTACAATAGCCCAACCCCAGCCAACGGGATTATTCAACCCCCAAATACCGGTACCTTCCCAGATTAACCAGCCCAGCGTTCCTAAAAGTAGGAATAAACCAGAAAGAGCCATTGCGAAAAGTAACCACCATTCTTTTGGCGCACGTTTTTCGACAATAGAACTGATTTTCTCAGTGATGGAGCTAAAAGTTTGTCCACCGGTTATTAGTGGTGCTTTTTCAGGATCAAACTGTTGTGGATGTAATGCTTCGCTCACATGATATCCTATAAATGTTATCCTTTTTCCAATTCAGGATTGGGATTTCGAAGTTTTGCCTGATAAGTAATACGCGGTTTAGTATTGAGTTCTCCTAACAAAGCGTAGTCACGATTCTGGTGCTTCATTTGTGACACTTTTGAATTTGGATCGGTAATGTCGCCAAATGCAATGGCATCCGTTGGACAGGTCTGCTGACACGCAGAAACAACATCACCATCGACGAGGGTCTGATTGTTTTTCTTTGAAGTAATCTTTGCTTGATTGACTCGTTGCAAACAGAATGTACATTTTTCCATGACGCCACGGAATCGAACAGTAACGTCCGGGTTCTGTGCCATTTGGACAATTTCAGGAATATCTTTTGTATAATGATAAAAATTGAATCGGCGAACTTTATAAGGACAGTTATTAGCACAATATCGTGTTCCAACACAACGATTGTAGGTCATGCCATTGATGCCATCATCGGTATGAGTTGTTGCAGCAACAGGGCATACTTGCTCACATGGTGCCATTTCGCAATGTTGACAGGCAACTGGTTGCACGACAGATTTAGGGTTTTCAATATCACCGGTGAAATACCTATCCATCCGCATCCAATGCATTTCACGACCAATTTTTACTTGGTCTTTACCGACGACTGGTATATTATTTTCACTTTGACACGCGATGGTACAAGCCATACAACCTGTACATACATTCAGGTCAATTGCCATTCCCCATTGGGGACCTTCAGAATAATCTTTTTCCTCCCACATGGATATTAATGGAGGATGCTCAACCGCTTCTTTTGCGAATTCTGGATGGTGTTTGTATTCATCCATTGTGGCTTCACGAACAATGATAGGCAGACGATCTTGCACACCTTTTTCAGCTGTAGCGTCACCATCCATCCCATTGTGATCTTGGGTGCTGGCTAATTCGTATTTTAATCCTGTACCAACAATCATGGCGCCAAAGCCAAATCCTTGGTGTGAGGAGGTGCGTAGTTTATAAGTATCTACACCGGTACCGTCACCGATTCGTCCAATGGAAGATTGCCCATAACCAAGTTCCAACCCGATTGAATAATCGGCCATTCCAGGGACAATCCATACAGGAATATTTAAATTGCGACCTTCGAATTTGAGGGTCACTAAATCTTCGTTACGCAATCCTAATGTTTTTGCGGTCGTACGACTCATTAAGGCAGCGTTATCCCATGTGAGTTTTGTTATTGGATCTGGCAATTCCTGCAACCAGCCATTGTTGGCGAATCGCCCATCATAGACAGAAGCAGATGTTGAGAATACGACTTCCAGATTTTCAGCTGATGCGGTGCGCATCGCAAAAGATTGTGTTTGGAGTTCATTTACTAAAAGTTTACTATTAGTTTTTAGTGAAATCTCGCCAGACGATTGAAAATGGATACCATCATGTAAAACTTTACGCCAGCTCTTTTCAAATTTTGTAGGAGATAAAATGTGACTCCAAGTTTCTTGTACCAAGTCATATCCTTTTACAGATTGACCAGTAGCAAGGGCGGAAACCAATTCAATATTGCTAACAGATGCATATAATGGTTCAATTTGAGGTTGTATAATTGAAGAAGCTCCTTGAGCAATACGAACATCATTCCATGATTCCAAAAAGTGGCTTTCAGGGATTTTCCAGCTAGACAATAATGATGTTTCATTGACCTTTGAGCTCAAGTGAACAGAGAATTCAACTTTTGATAAAGCCTTGGCGAAATTAAAATCAGCAGGTGCGTTATAAACTGGATTGCCACCTAGAATGATAAGACCATCTATGGAACCGTTTGACATTTTGGTTGATAGTGATTTGAACTCTGCCATATCAGATGGTTGCGCATCAGGGAACGTATAATAAGTAACGGTTTCGCCAATATTTGACAATGCTTCATTCATAGCTGAAACTATTGCATGGACGTGTGCAGGTTGACGACTCCCTGCAAGTATCAGGCTTTTACCTTTATTGGTAATTAAATCTCTAACAAGTGCTTTTATTGTGGATTTATTGAAGGAAAATCCAGCCGATTTAATACCATCAATACCAGAAACACTGAACCCTTGTTTATTTATTTCGATGGCTACGGCAGCAACAAACGCAGCGATATGGTTGGACTGCATCTTAAACCGATGATCAGCCATGGCTCCCGTTACTGTATAATTACTTTCAGCAACATATAAACGATTCATTTGATCGTTTTCATGAGTGACTTTACGTCCTTTGGCAAAATCACCTGCGTTTCGAAGAACGTCACTTTCAGTCTGAAGAAAATCTGAATCTAATGCTAAAATGACGTTGGCTTTATCCATGCTGTATAATGGTCTAGCCAGGGTACCGGTGGCCATTTTGATACCACGACGGACATTTTCATCATTTACAGGTTCATATGCAACCCATGTTGCATTTGGATATGCTTTTAAAAATTCTTTTTTCAGACGAGCCAATGTAGGGGAAGAGTATTCAGTGGAAATAACAGCAAGGTTTTCACCAGCACCATTCTCAAATTTATTGCGAACATCTTGCCATGCTAAAAGAAATGCTTCAAAATCAGAAGATTCACCACCATTACTGACCTCTTTTGCGCGATCTGGGTCATATAAATCCAATATTGATGCTTGGACGAATGCATTTGCTTTTCCATTACTAGAAGGATGAGATTCATTTCCTTCAAGTTTGGTTGGACGACCTTCATGGTTTTCAACTAACACACCAATAGATTCTAATCCAAAGGGCATTGCAGAAGCATAATAAAGGGGAATACCAGGAACAATATCTTCTGGTGAAATCACGTACGGAATTATTTTTTCAATTGGACGTCTGCATCCTGCCAAACCGGCAAAAGCCAATGATGCTCCCATGAGAGATAAAAATTTGCGGCGCGATAATCCATCGCTCAATTCAAGTGTTCCTTCTGGAAATTCATTTTCAACGAAAGAACGGAATTCATCTGTGTCGGCAAGTTGATTTAGACTGCGCCAATATTGTTTTCTATTCAACTGTTTTTTACTCATCGGTGACACCCTGAACAATCAGTGGGTGGATTAATTTTGTTTGTTGAAATAAACTCGGTTGCCCAATCCGTCTGACCTTCGCCAGGAGTCCATCCCATGGCAGTTACATTTCCATCTGGACGTATATGACTGGTTGGGTCTCTATGGCAATCTAAACACCATTTCATACTAAGCGGTTTTGATAACATGACAGTTTCCATTTGATCAATACGGCCGTGGCAACTTTCGCATCCAATGTTACGATTAATATGGATACTGTGATCAAAATAGGCAAAATCAGGCGTTTTATGAATACGAACCCATTCAATGGGAATACCAGAATTCCATGATTCAATAATGGGTTTAATAGAATCACTTTCGGTTTTGACCATATTGTGACAATTCATACAGGTTTGGGTTGGAGGCACACCAGCTGTAGCCGTGACTTCAACACCAGTATGACAATAACGACAGTCCATACCCATATCGCCTGCATGTAATTTGTGACTGTATGGAATAGGCTGCTCTGGTCGATACCCGACATCAGTATAATAAGGGCTGCCAAAATACCAGAAGAATCCAACGATTCCTGCCAGGACAACAACAAGCCCACTTGCCACATACAGTGGAAGTTTATTTGACCATTTTGGAAAAATCTGCGTCATGTAATATTAAAATTCTTATTGTAGTTATGAGGTTTTTAAATATGGAAAACCACGTTTAATGTATAAAACCAAGACCCAACTTTAAAGAATTGATGAGTCACTAGTCAAGAAATCTTGGCGCAAATTTTGATATAATACAGCCACAAATTGACAGGATAACTGTATCCGTAAGTAATGAATTAACACATGTTAATATTTATTTAAAAAATTCAATGAAAGAAAAGCAGGTTAATACATAAAAACTAAATATACTACTTGAGATTGTAATAAGAAAGATGCGCTGTAATACACTAATTATTCAATAATTGGAGATTTAGTATATACTGGAATTACGATAATTTTGTGGTGTCTAAGTGTTGGGAAACTTGAAGAGAGAAAGAGTGAAACATCATTTTCAATAGATGGTCTGACCGATAGGACCAAATGACATTTTGTTTTGGATACAATGTTTTTCAATACTGGAAATAGACCACCATTATTCAATTCCAATTGTCCAAATTCATCTAGAAGAATCCATTCTGAGTTGCGTAGATCTTTCGTTTGGTTTTCAGCCCAATCAAAAGCAGATTGATTGAAAAAAAACTTTCCGGTTTGAGGACTAGATTCAGATGGTTTCATTGAATTTAGTGGTACTGATTCCCCAGTTGATATTCGCACAAGATGATGAAACCAATTTTCATCGTCAATGGACTCTTTTTTCGAAAGGAAACCGTCTACTTGAATATTTTCTTTCTGCAATTCCTCGATCAAGGATTCAATCCATGGTGTTTTACCAGCGCCAGCATCACCAGTTACTAAGACTATTGAGGAGGCATTTTCTGAGTTTACTTTTGATATCATTTTTTGTGGCGAAATAGAACTATCATGATCGATAGATAATTCATTGGACAATCGTGTGATGTCCGCTAACACTACAGCAAAATTCTTTAGTATATAGCGCGGATTCAATAACTGTTTGGACGTTCGTATTTCAGCAAATCGAGCATTGTAAATATTTTTTACACGTGGAAATACTTCACGACCTATTCTTATCATCTGATCTAAAAGCGTTAGGTTCAACTTTTTAAATCTTTTAGAAAATCTCTCACTGTTTATTTCTGACGTGAGGACTGCGAAAAACTCATATATTGCAATACCACGTATGGCCATACCTAAAGAAAGAAAAAATTGAGATGTACTGTAGGATACACCTAAAAATATGGCATCCTTTGTTCCGGTAAATAATGGGACCATTAACATTAGAACGATAATAGGAATCCAAAATTTGAAATGTCTAAATGGAACAAGTGTTTTAGGATATGAAATGCCGCCCGTAAGGATAATTCCAGCTAAACTAAAAAATGGAAATTGGCGTATTAATAATAACCAAATTAAAATAATCAGGGATGACCAGAAACGTTTTGATCTAAGCATTAGAATTTTGAGACGATAAAAGGTCTTGAGTTTGCTTAATAATTATCCATGCAGCCCATGCTGCAATACACCCGAATAAAATGTGTGAAACCAAATAAAATATGAGGATCCACCAACCCAACCCAAATCCCACTGATTTCGATATTCCGTCCGCTAATTCTATTAAAACTGGGACAAACTTCATCCCAAACAATACGGTCTTAACAAAAATATTTTGCACGATTGGATATATTCCAGTGAATATTCCTGAGAGGAAAAAACCAAATTTTGTAGGCCCAAGGAGTATCATTACGATTTCAACGATTACGCCTTCCATGACAATCCCTGTAAATGGACCAAACTTGACTGTACTGAAAGAGATCATTTTTATTGTACCTGCAACCAAGCCCATGAGAATGGCAGACCCACGGATATTCATTTCCTTACGGACATAAAGTAAGATGATGAGTCCAAGACCTGACAAAATTGAGCCCGAAAAGGGTAATCGGAACATGTGCAGTATTGTGCCAAGCGACGCTTCAATTGCTCCCCAAAGAGTGCCAAACAAGGTTATTGTTAATATGGATCGTCTATTCATCATGCAGAGATTACTTGCTCTTTTTTTAGATATGCAAATTCTAACTCTGACTGACATTTCTATGGAAATGTGTTATAGTAATATCAACGGGATTCATCTGATTATTGAAAGAATTGATCCGGGATAACATGTTGTCTTACCTCCCACGACAGAAGATTATCTGTAAATATTCTACTATAACCCAACGACTGAATTGCTTATTTTTGCTTATAAATGGAAGTTCGAAACCAATTATCAAGTAATCTAATTTATTGGGTTAGCCGGAACATTTGGCTGATTATAGCGAGTATATTTGGAATATTATTTTATTTTATTCCAGCTCCTGCCGGCTTATCAATTGAGGGATGGCGAACGATCATCATTGCCGTGATTGCACTTATATTGATAGTTACAGAACCCATACCCCTGCCAGGCATTGCCTTTATTATTATTATTTTGCAGGTCTATTTTGGTGTTGCCGATGCAAATTCGGTTTCAAAAGCATTTATGAACGATGCCGTATTTTTTATAATGGGATCGCTTATGCTGGCGGTGGCAATTATTCAACAGGGCTGGGATGCCAGAATTGCTTTGGGAATTATTCGTTTAACGGGGAGCAGTACCACGCGAATTGCTTTTGGGTTTTCAACAATTGCAGCAATACTATCCTCTTTCATTGGCGAACATACCGTGGCAGCAATAATGCTACCAATTGGTCTGACACTTATTCGCTTTACTTCTGAAGATAAGGAACAAACAACCCAGTTATCTGCGCTAATATTATTTTCCATTGCCTATGGATGCCTAATTGGATCCATTGGAACACCTTCTGGTGGTGGCAGGAATGTTATCATGATGATTTATTGGAAAGAATACGGAGTAGAGCCATTGTCATACTGGCGATGGATGGTTTATGTTTATCCACTGGTTTTGCTACAGCTTCCATTGTTGGCGTGGGTATTGAGATCCACATTTAAACCAGAATTCAGTCGATTGGATTCCGGTGTACGCCGGTTAAAAGTTCAAGTAGCGCGATCTGGAAAAATTACAGATCAGCAAAAATTAGCCGCTTTCTTATTTCTGGTTGTATTTATTGGCTGGGTATTTCTATCAGAGACATTCGGATTAGGCATTATCGCAATTACTGGTGTTGTATTGTATATTGTAACCGATCTGGTAAAATGGGAAGATATTAATAAGCATGTCAATTGGGGCGTCATCATTTTATTTGGGGCTGCCATATCGTTGGGTGTACAGATAAAAAATTCAGGTGCAGCGCATTGGTTGGCAAACATCGTTTTAAATTCAATGGGAGATGAATGGTTAAATATCCCAATTGTAACGGATTCGATTATTATACTTCTTACAACAACCATGGCAAATCTTCTATCCAGCTCAGCGACAGTAGCGGTACTTGGTCCCGTTATTTTAAATTTACCAGGCGATGCGATCCATACTGGATTAGTAGCAACAATTGTATCAGCCTTTGGTTATTTTACTGCCGTTGCTGCACCTGCTTGCACAATTGTGTATTCTTGTGGACTTTTACGATCAAAAGATTTTTTACGTGCCGGGTGGAAAATGGGAACAATATCGATAGGTCTGATTTTAGTTTACGCGAATGTTTATTGGAGGTTTCTTCAATGAGATATTCTTGGATTAAAAGCACGGCACTTTTTGTATTTAATATGAGTAGGAGTGTAAAAACGTAGCAAAATGGAATTAAGATACCAATTACTAAGAAATTTATTGTACTGGTTGAACCGAAATACTGGTACAATTGCCGCAGTTATTGTTGGTGTGGCAATGTATGTTTTACCCAAGCCCGATAGCATAGATATTGATGCATGGAAAACCCTCATTATTGCTGTCATAACATTAATATTGATTATTACCGAGCCTATTCCACTGCCGGGTATCGCGTTTGTCATAATTATACTTCAAGTTTATTTTGGTATTGCGGATGCAGAAACTGTATCAAACGCGTTTATGAACGATGCTGTATTTTTTATCATGGGATCACTTATGTTGGCTGTTGCAATCATAAAGCAGGGATGGGATGTCAGAATTGCTTTAGGTATCGTGGCTTTAACAGGAAATAAAACGCAAAATATTGCAATTGGATTTTCAATTATTTCAGCAGTGATGTCTTCTTTTATTGGTGCGCATACCGTAGCCGCTATTATGCTTCCCATTGGAATAACGTTGATTCGGCACATGTCATCAGAAAAGGCAGAAACTACACAACTAGCAGGAATCCTATTATTTTCAGTTGCCTATGGTAGTTTAATAGGTTCGGTTGGGTCGCCATCCGGAGGCGGTCGAAATGTTATAATGATGATCTATATGAAAGAATACGGTATTGAACCCTTATCCTACTGGCGATGGATGGTTTATGTTTATCCGTTGGTATTTCTGCAAATTCCAATCCTTGGTTTAATTCTCAAGTCAAGCTTTCGTCCCGAGTATTTAAAATTGGGGAAAAGTATACGCAAATTGAAACTACAAGTTGGGAAGTCAGGAAAAGTTACAGGAAACCAGTATTTTGCAATTTTCATTTTTATACTAGTGTTATTAGGGTGGGTGACGTTATCACAAAAACACGGTTTGGGCATTATCGCCTTGACCGGAGTGGTGATATATTTATTTACAGGGCTTGTTAAGTGGCAAGACCTCAATAATCATGTAAACTGGGGAGTTATTATTTTATTTGGAGCAGCCATTAGTCTGGGTGTTCAGATTAAAAATACTGGAGCTGCTGATTGGTTATCTCTGCAAGTTATCAGTGTCGTTGGAGAATCGTTGTTGCAAAATCAAGGCGTTTCTGATGTCCTAAATGTATTTTTAACCACCATTTTTGCTAACATCCTTTCTGGTACTGCCACTGTCGCTATACTCGGTCCAATAACATTGAATTTCCCTGGTGACACATTACATGCAGGTCTCATTACAGCCATTGCATCATCTTTTGGATATTTCACTGCTGTAGCAGCACCTGCCTGCGTAATCGTGTATTCAAGTGGTTTAGTTCGTTCAAGAGATTTTTTAAGAGTTGGATGGAAAATGGGAATAGTATCCATTGTCGTAACTATTATTTATGCCAATATTTATTGGCCATTGTTAAAGTAATCAAAATTGATGATTAAATTTGAAAGAAATCGGAGCCAAGTATGAAATTTTTAATCGCCATAGGAAGTAAGGAATATTCCGAACCTACACTTCGCATAGGAATGCGTGTAGCAAAAGCGTTTAAAGCGTCGGTGACTATCTGCTATGTTGGGCCAAAAGTCAGTGCATTTTCGTCAAATGTTGTTCGTTTGGCTCAAGAAAATCTTGAGCGATGGGAAATGGAGCGACCAGGGGTGGACATTTTGGAGTGGGCTTTTAATTTCCTTGCTGCTCGCGAATATATTACACCGAATATTATTGAAACAGGATTTCAAAAAAATATGCTGATCCAAAGCAGTGGGTCGCGTAGTGAGTTGCTGTTGCAAGGTACTATGTGCAAGGATGTCAGATTAATTTTGCGTTCTGGTGATATCATCGATGAACTTCGGGATGAGGTTGCTCAAAACAAATACGATGTGACGATCATTGGTGGAAGCCAAAAGCGACGGATGGCGCATGACCTTGTGCAATTTATTGACAGTTCTATCTTCGTTGTGAATAAATTTGATTATGCTATGCAATATGGTTTATTGGTCCCGGTGAATGACAGTAAAAGTACACCAAAGGCTGTGAAATATGCAGTACGGGTAGCCCAGGCTTTTGACATCCCTGTTGATTTAGTGACTGCTTCACGGAAAGAGGAATTTGGTGAATCTTACAAAAATGCTTCAGATCGTGCTGCCACAATGATGCGCCGATCAGGGATTGAACATCGTCAACATTTCAAAGTGGGTGAAGCTGACGAAGTGATTAAGAAAATGGCTGGAGACGATCACATTGTTGTCATGGGTTCGTCTACAAAAAATCCAGTAAAGAAGTTCTTTTTTGGTAGCAAACAGATTCGGGTCATGACCGATGCACCATTTCCTATTCTTATTGTAAAATAATAAAACAGGCGAAATTGATTACAGTAATAAATGTTTGAAAAGTTGCAAAAATTGATATTGTGACTTACCCAACTTCTGAATCTATTAAGTATAATTATATTTGAATCTGGTTCGGAGTATTGGCAATTTTCACACGCTCAAATTATAAAAATTTGATAATTTTATAATTATCCAAAACGCAAAAACAGAAAGCAAAAAATGAAAATCCAACTGTTATCTTTTTCAAGTTTATTAATAATGTCATGTTCAACAATGACGTTTTTACCCACAGAAGGAACCGCTTCAAAATTTAATCTGGCAACAGTTGAATATGTGGAGGCACAAAACGCCAATCAAAATGAAAAGCTTTTGGACGAATTAACAAAAAATCTTGATGAGGTTCTAAATCAAGTCCTTGTAGAAGACAGAGCAAAGATTAGTGAGCTAGAGAAACTATTAGCGGAACAAGAAAAGAAAATTGATTCCATTTCTACTTTAGTAGACAGCTCAAATTCTACTTTATTAATGGTGTCAGGAAGTTTACGCCGTGAATTAGGCGAAGTGAAATCATCGAATCAAGATTTAAAAATCTCTTTAGATAATATTAAAAACAATATTGACAATTTACCTAAAGAAGCGATGGAAGAGCTGAATAATGCGCTGAAAGCATACCTCGGAGAAACACAAGACTAGTTTATTTTGAGTAATCATGAATGAAAATTTATGATTGCTTTATTCTACGTGAATTTGTATCTAATCGAGATCGTTGGTTTTTAACCAATTGTAGGCTGTATCCTGATCCTTGAAAATTCTAAAATTGATTCCGCGGTTTCTCGCAACGGTTTCGAAAAAATGATAAAGCTTATTTCTTCCATTTGGCGGTATAAAGGCGATTCGCGGTTTGATTTCGTCAAATAATACTTTTAGCTGCGAAGGTCGCTTAAACGCAACAAAATATGGAATATTAATCATAATATCGCGATGGTCTATTAAAACATTAGTATAACCATTCAATTTGGAAACAGCAATCATTTCATTTGCCAATTTATCACTATGTTCAAGTTTCCAAACACCCGTTACAGTTGCGCTGATAATTTGGTGGGATTCGTTAATGTTTATTTCGTAATTCATTGAGTTTCGTTGTGTATGCTAAGGCAATCTTATTGTAAAACAAAGATAGAGTCCAGTTAAAGTAAAAGTTAATAGTAATCATTACTATTATTGACAAAGCCAATAATTCATTGTATCTTTCAACGAGAAATATAATAAAACTATGCGATACAGCCATCAACGAGAAGAAATATTGAAAATCGTTCAATCAACGAAATGTCATCCAACAGCAGATTGGGTGTATGATGAAGTGCGTAAAATAATTCCTAATGTAAGTTTAGGAACAGTATATAGAAATTTGAATCAATTGGTAAATACTAATAATATTAATGCACTAAATGATGGTCCTGTAATTCGGTATGATGGTTTTATGGAGATGCATGATCATTTCAAATGTAAGAAATGTGAAACAATTTATGATATTGATCATCATTCTATGAATATTATTTATGAATTGAACCAAAATACAGATCATACAATCTCCAACTATTCACTAAACCTGGAAGGGATTTGTAGTGATTGTGTTGAAACGACAAATAATTAACAAAATACACGTGAGAATCATGTTCTATGTGTGATAAATTGAAAATATCAAAACAAACATAAGGGGAACACCATGTTAGTAACCAAACCAGCTCCGGATTTTAAAGCGACTGCTATAATGCCGGACAACTCTTTCAAAGATATTAGTCTAGAGGATTACAAGGGAAAAAAAGTAGTACTATTTTTCTATCCACTTGATTTTACCTTTGTATGTCCTACAGAAATCATTGCATTCAGTCACCGTATAGAAGAATTCGAAAAACGCGGCGTTCAAGTTTTAGGATGTTCTGTTGATTCAAAGTTTAGTCATTGGGCCTGGAAAAATACTCCAGAGAACAAAGGTGGTATTGGCAATATCAAATACCCGCTTATTTCTGATTTAGACAAATCAATTGCTCGTGATTATGATGTATTAATGGGGGTTGAACCTGCGTACGTCGAAACGGATGAAGATGAATATGAAACAACCGTTGGTGGTACTATAGCATTGCGTGGATCCTTTCTCATTGATGAAGAAGGAATTGTACGACATGCTGTGATAAATGATTTGCCATTAGGACGTAACGTTGATGAAATGTTGCGAATGATAGATGCATTATCCTTCAATCAAAAGCATGGCGAAGTTTGTCCCGCTGGATGGACCGAAGGCGATGATGGTATGAAAGAAAACGCTGAAGGCGTTGCAACATACTTAAGTAACCACGCTGAGGAATTATAATTCACTTAGTAAATATGATGACCGTAATACTTTAATTGCGGTCATCTCTACACACGTAAGGGGGCAATATGAATTTAAAAGGCACAGAGACCGAAAAGAATTTATTAAAAGCATTTGCTGGGGAATCACAAGCGAGAATGCGTTATGATTATTTTGCGAAACAAGCAAAAAAGGAAGGTCTTGAACAAATTTCAGCCATTTTTGCGGAAACTGCTTTAAATGAAAAAGAACATGCAAAAAGATTCTTTAAGTTTTTGGAGGGTGGCGATGTTGAAATTACTGCATCGTATCCAGCAGGTAAAATTGGAACGACACTCGCGAATTTAGATGCATCTGCCAAAGGCGAAAATGAAGAGTGGACTGAATTATATCCTCATTTTGCTAACGTTGCTGCTGAGGAGGGATTTAAGGAAATTGCAAATGCATTTCGTCTCATAGCAAAAGTTGAGAAGGCACATGAAGAACGGTTTTCAACGCTTTACAAAAACCTTGATGAAGGTCATGTGTTTGAGCGCGAGGGTGTTTTGGTTTGGAAGTGTCGTAATTGTGGGTATTTGCATGAAGGTAAGAAGGCACCAAAAATGTGCCCGACCTGTTTACATCCTCAATCATACTTCGAGATAAAAGAGTCCAATTATTAAACAATAAATTTCTAGTATTATTTACCCTAAAAGTTAAAATCGAAAAAAATTGAGAAGGAATTAAAATGGAACATAAACTACCAAATTTACCCTATGAGATGGACGCATTGGAGCCACATATTTCAAAAGAAACTTTGGAATACCATTATGGTAAACATCACAATGCATATGTAACAAATTTGAATAATTTAATTCAGGGGACCGAATTTGAGGATCAATCCTTGGAAGAGATTGTAAAGAATTCTGCTGCTGGTACTTTCAACAATGCAGCTCAAGTATGGAACCATTCATTTTATTGGAATTGTCTAAGCCCAAATGGTGGTGGTGAACCAACAGGCGTTTTAGCAGATGCCATAGTTAGTGCATTTGGATCGTTCGCTGAATTCAAGGAAGCGTTTACAAAATCTGCTGTTACAAACTTTGGGTCGGGTTGGACTTGGTTGGTAAATGGCAATGATGGACTTGAAATCATTAATACCAGTAATGCAGGATCGGCATTGACAGAAGATGGTACACCTTTACTCACGTGTGATGTCTGGGAACATGCCTATTATGTGGATTATCGCAATGCGCGTCCAGCATATGTTGCAGCTTTTTGGAAGCTTGTAAATTGGGATTTTGTAGCAAACAACTTCTAATCTAAAGACAAAACCTCATTGAAGTCCCAATGCTCTTTCTAGAGTGATGGGACTTTTTTGTAAATTCTATTCTCGAATCAAGACAACTATTGACACCTCTGATTGTCTTGATCATTATATTTGAAAGGAAAACCAATGCGCCATTACGGAATCGTTATACTTCTTGCTTTAAGTTTTGTTTTTGGTAATGACTATTTTCAACAAGATGTAGCATATGAAATACATGTAACACTTGATGATTCGGCTCACACATTAAGTGCAAACGAATCAATAATATATACGAATAATTCAGCAGATGATCTTGACTTCATCTGGTTCCATCTCTGGCCCAACGCCTACAAAAATAATACATCGGCTTTGGAAAAGCAATTTTTGGTGCGAAGGTCTTCCAGAATGGCATTTGCCAAGGAAAAAGAACGCGGGTTTATTGACAGTTTAAATTTCACTAGTAATGGCGTGGAGTTATCGTGGTCTTATCATCCTGAATGGATTGATGTGGCAAAAGTGGAACTAAGCGAAGCGCTTAAGCCTGGTGAATCAGTAACTATAGAAACACCATTTTTCGTGAAACTACCAAAAGTGTTTTCACGATTGGGGCATTCAGATCAGCATTATGAAATCACACAATGGTATCCTAAACCAGCAGTATATGATAAAGATGGCTGGCATGCCATGCCATACCTTGATATGGGAGAGTTTTATAGTGAATTTGGAACGTTTGATGTGTATATCACACTTCCTGCAGATTATCGGATAATGGCCACAGGTGATTTAGTGGATGGAGAATCTGAATATAGTTGGCTGGATTCCTTGGCGAAAGAAGGTGATGCCATCTATGAATTAGATAAAAAAGACAGAAAAAAGAAATACAAAGAATTGAATAAAGCCAAACATGATGATGAAAATCTAAAAACGGTTCATTTTCATCAGGAAAACGTGCATGATTTTGCCTGGTTCGCCGATTGGAAATGGATTGTTAGGAAGGGCGAATTAGTGTTAGGAGACTCCACTAATTCAATCATTTTGTGGTCAATGTATTTGCCTAAGAATGGTGAACTTTGGGAAAAATCCTTAGAATATATTCACGATGCTGGTTATTGGTATAGCAAATTTTTTGGAGATTATCCCTATAAGCATATTTCTGCCGTTGATGGTGATATGTCTGCGGGTGGAGGGATGGAATATCCAAATATAACCGTCATTTCAAGTGGTGGTAGTAAAGATCTTTTGGAATTTGTTATAATGCATGAAGTTGGGCATAATTGGTTTTACGGAATCCTAGGCAGTAATGAAAGAAGTGCTCCTTGGCTTGATGAAGGTATAAATGAATACGCCAATATTCTTTACTGGGAAAAGAAATACGATGACCGCGGTACTAATTTTATAATTCAAGATGTCATCCAGAACAAAATTGGTATTGCTAAAAATTTGCAGATGCGATGGATCATGGGATATATGGGATATATTATGCAGGCAAATCCTGGGAATGATCAGGAAATAAATCTGCATTCTGAGGACTATGCCTCCTCCAATTACGGATCTATCGTCTACGGAAAAACGGCAATAATGTTTCGATTTCTGAAACATTATCTGGGTGAACAATTGATGGAAGAAACAATGCAGGATTATTATCAATCCTGGAAGTTTAAACATCCCGATCAAGAAGATATTGAAGAGGTGTTTGATCGTCATATCTCAGAAAATATAGATTGGTTTTGGGTAAATGGTATCGGAAGTACAAATGTAATCGACTATGGATTCCGTGAAGAAGGCGAATCCCTTTATCTAGAAAGTAAAGGAACAATGGTTGTACCTGTGGAAGTCGCATTTTATGATAATTCAGGAGAAGAAATTGATCGGCGTTGGATACCAATAAAAAATCAAAGTATGCCCTTGCCATTACCTCCGGAAACACGTAGAACGATCATAGATCCAGATGATTATATGCCTGATATTTACAGGTCAAATAATACTACGAGTAAACCTTTGGCAATTGACTTTGTGTTTGATCAACCGGATTACAAGAAACGGAATCTATATTGGGTCCCTTGGGTAACCAGTTGGAATCAATACAATGGCTGGACGCCGGGATTAATGCTCTATTCAGGATATATTCCGGGATATCGATATGGATTTGGAATTAAACCCATGTGGGACTTCAATAACTCCAAACTGATTGGTGGTTTAACAGCTCAACGCACTTTTTATCAGTTATTTGGTTTTCAAAAAATAACGGTAAAAGGCAGCTATGATGATTATTCCAGTGCGGCTGGTTGGAAATTGGAGACTACTATAGAAAAATCGCCATCCATTCACTCAAGAGCAAAATGGACTTATAAAGCAATCATTAATAACAAATCGTTGAATACGGAAGGTTTGGATAACTTGATTTATGATGCAGGGACTTACACAACCGGAAAAGTAAACGCTGTGTTTTCAAATAAACCCAGTACCTGGCTTAGTTATGCCACCACAGCAAATATTCAGGTGGCATTGCAAGGAGCATCATTTGCCAAATGGAATCTGATCAACAATTTGAAATATCGATGGTCGAAAAAAGAATATTCACAATTGAGACTTTGGATTGGTGGATTTTTATCTGCTGACGATGTTCCAAAACACTATGAAACCTTCTTGGCGGGCGGTGTTGATCCAGATTTCAGTAATGGATTTGTATTTAATCGTACAAGCGAACAGACGGTTTATAATCTGTATGACGAACAATTCTTACAAGAAGGTCCAGGTCTAAAAGGACGATACGATGGTCCATCATCACAAGAATTTGCCTGGGGAGTAAACCTTACACAGGATATTCCTTTTAATGTCAAAATATTTGGTGATATCGCTGGTGATGAAAACGATAAATATATTGATGCCGGTATTGTCTTCGGCTCAGAAAGTTTTGGAATTTATTTGCCGATATATCAAAGTTGGGAAGTTAAAGATAAAACAGTGACAGGATCTGATTGGTTGATTGAACGTGCAAGGTTTACAATTGATATTTCGAGTATAATAAATTTGTAATTAGGAATGCTTAGGGGATGTATCTTTCGATGATTTGACTTGATACATCCCCTATTGTACAAATAGTAAATTTTAAATACCACCACCAATTTATTATTTTTTAAATTCAAGCTGGGATTTAGACAGGTTTAACAACAATTACTCTCGTTAGGGGATAATTCATGGCCAAATGGGATAAAGACACATTCATTGTAGATTTACGTAATTCTAGTAGTCGCGAAGTAGCTAAAATTGGAGAACGCATCATTATTTTCTCCGAAAAATATGCCGATGAAATTACTTGGGGAAGAGGGAACGAACACGGAACTCTAACTTTCCGAACCATTTCTGATTTTGGAGTATTGCCGATATTCCATTTAACATCAGATGGGAAAATTAATCTTCAGATTAATTTCTTAAGGAGCAAAGGATTACCACAGCAGGTTATCCGTGATCTCACTGTGAAGCTAGAGGCAAACTTTTTAAAGGATTATGATGAAGAATACTACCCAAATGATATTTTTGAAGATATGGAGCTTTTGTTTCATATGTCCAGTCAGGTTGATAAATTTCTGAAGATGATTGAAGGTGTTGTTTATCGACTAAAACAATAGTCTGAAATGTTAACCCCGACACCATGTCGGGGTTTTTTATTGACTAATATGTAAAGTGCTTTATAATATAAAGTATAACTTTTGAGGAATAAATGGATCAGACACGAATCAAAGAAGATTTATCAATCATAAAACGGATCATGGAAGAATCCCGCCAAAACTTTTATAATTATGGAATTAATTTGGTTGTTTGGGGTGGCATTGTCATTACAGAATTATTGCTTACATACGTAAATGGTGCAATTCATTACTTCATCCCAGAATACTGGTATTGGCTTATTGGTTTTAGTGGTGGATTTTTGTTTGAATTTATTCATGGTAGAAAATGGTGTAGAGATAATCATGCAATTCAACAGGCAAACCGAATCGGGAGTACCTTATGGATGTCAATATTATTGACAATTGTGTTATTTGGAACTGTTGGTGTTTCCAGTGGGGTTGTTAATGGTGAAGGAGCATCTGGATTTATTGCTGGGTTATTGGCTATAGGATATTTAGTAACTGGTGAATTGATAAAACTTCCATGGGTTAAGCGGCTAGGTTATGGGTGGTGGATTGGAGCAATCATCCTTTTTTATACACCGGGTGATAAAAACCTTCTCTTGATGGCTTTACTCATGCTTTTACTTCAATTCATTCCAGGATTAATTTTACTTGTAAAAGGACCAAAGAATGACTGATTTCGATTATCAACAAATTGATGATCTCATTCATTCTCGTATACGATTATCGATAATAGCATTATTGGCGAGTTGTGAAGAAGCTTCTTTTGTTTTTATCCGAAAAAAAACAGGTGCAACCGATGGTAATCTGAGTGTTCAATTGCGAAAATTGGAAGAAGCATCATTGATTACTGTGAAAAAAGAATTTATAAAACGAAAACCAGTTTCTACTTATTCGATTACAGAAAAAGGAAGAAATGCTTTTCAAGAATATGTGAAAAGAATAGAATCATTATTGCAATTTGGAGAATTATCATGATTAATAAAATGTTGCTTATTGTGTCACTTTCCATGTCATTATTAATTGGTGTGACAGGAAGTGTAACCGGGTCTATTACTGATCTAGCAACGCAGCAACCTTTACCAGGAGTGAATATCATTGTCGAAGGAACCGTATTAGGCGCAGCATCAGATTTGGATGGGAACTTTACGGTTCAGGATATCCCCAATGGATTTTACCATGTTCGATTTAGCGCCATTGGATATAAGCCCCTCGTTAAGCTAAACATTCGCATTGTCTCAAACCGTCCCGCAATAATTCGGGCGGAGCTCGAGCAACAGGCTGTTGAACTTGAAGGTGTTACGGTTACTCGTGAATATTTCGAAAAAGAGAAAGATGCACTTGTTTCAAGCAGAACAGTCGATCTGAACGAAATACGAAGAGATCCTGCCGGAGCAGTTGATATTCAGCGTATGATGCAGGCTTTACCTGCTGTTGTTTCAGCATCAGATCAGCAAAACGAAATAGTTGTGCGCGGGGGATCACCAGGGGAAAACCTATTCCTAATGGATAATATTGAAATATCAAACCCTAATCATTTCGGGGTACCCGGCTCTGGTGGCGGACCCATCAATATGATTAATACATTGTTTATTGATAGGGTCGATTTTATGGCTGGCGCATTCCCTGCAAAATATGGTGATAAGGCTTCCAGTGTCATGGATATATCGTTACGGGAAGGTAACCGCACCCTTCATTCTCAGGATATAGACATGAGTATGGCAGGAATTGGTATCAATGTTGAGGGACCTATCAGGGATGGTCAAGGGTCGTACATGACCTCGTATAGAAAAAGTTATTTGGATTTAATTATTTCAAACACAGGATTAGCTGCAATACCACGCTACTGGAGTTTTCAATCCAAGCTGGTATACGATCTTGCTCCGACAGATAAGCTCATGTTTAATATGGTATATGGTAACGATGCTATTAAACTTGAAGGAGAAAATAGTGCGTGGAGTCGAGGTGCAGAGAATGTTGATGTAAAAGGCAATCAATCGGCATATGGGATGACCTATAAAAAACTGTGGGGAAAACACGGTTTAACAAACTTGACAGTTGGTGGAACTCATGCCAAGTTTATCTATGATGTATATCGCATTAATAACGATGGACAAAAGGAATTTTACGCCGACCAAGATTTTTTGGAATGGGATGTACAAGCTAAGGGTGATTTTCTATGGAAACCCAATCATACAATGGAAATCAGTGGTGGTATTGATTGGAAACAGTTGGGCGTGAATAATGATTCTTGGATAGCAAGAGATACGGTTTCGATTTATGGATATAGTACTCCCGAAAATCCAGATACTTTCCGTGTATTGACATTGAATGAATGGGAGACTCAAGCGTATCCTATCATCAATAATGCAGATCCGGATTCTATATATGAGGATGACTCTGGAATATGGCATTATTTATCAGAAAACCCAGATGGAACTTGGAATGAAGTTCAATTTCAAAAAATGGGAATAGTTGGACAGCCTTATGATTCTGCGAGGTCGAATACAAATTCATCAAATCCAAGAATAGGTGGTTTTGTTCAGTTAAAATACGAACTGAATCCTTCGATTCGAGTAAACTTGGGAATACGTGCAGGATATTTTAAGTATACCGATTTCAGCTGGATTTCACCACGATTGGGAGTGCAATATTCATTGTCTCCTGTCACATCTTTGAATCTTGCCTATGGTCGGCATTTTCAAACCCCAAATTTGATAGAATTGGCTTTTGATTCAGCCAACGACAATCTTCGAAGTAAATATAATGACCAATACGTTGTGGGATTGGAGCACTTCTTTAGCAAAGATACGCGAGGCACATTTGAAGCGTATTGGAAGGCATACAGTGATATCCCGGTTAACTTTGCTGAGACAACTCCTGACTCCAGTGATCGAAGTTTTAAACTGGTTAATGAAGGACATGCGAAATCTTACGGAGTTGAATTATTCTTACAGAAGAAAATGGCAAAAGATTTCTTTGGCACATTTTCATATTCATGGTATCGAGCATTCAATCAGGATGTTCGTTCAGATGATAAAAAGTATTATCCTCAAACATTTGATTTTCAGCATGTGGCATCCATTGTGGGTGGTTACAGAATACCGCTGAAAGGGACAAATATTGTTCCAGTCTCCAAGAGAAATGGATTGGTCAGATTTATTGCGAAAGCTCTGGGTTGGGGATCAGATGAACTAGAATTATCTTTTCGATATCGATATGTTGGAGGCAAACCTTATACGCCACTGTCATATAATCATAATGTTCAACGGTGGTATGAAGATCCCACAGCTGAATATAATACAGAAAGACTCATTGCGTATCACCGATTCGATATAATGATATTATGGCATTCCAATTATGAAAAATTTAATGTGATTTCCTACTTTGATTTACAAAATTGTTTCAATCGGGACAATATTTGGGATATTCAATGGAATGCAGATGGAACACAATCCGACATATATCAATATAAAGTATTTCCAGTAGGTGGATTTACAATCGAATTCTAATTGATTTAAAAAAAGCCCTGATATAAATAAAATCAGGGCTTTTTCCTTCATTTCACATAAACGAATTTTCGATTTAATATTGTATTAGAAGTTTTCATTTTATAAATATAAATCCCTGAAACGTATAGACTCATATCTATTCTGGTTTCATGGTAACCTTTTGAAATATTTTCATTAATTACCGAAAGCACTTCTTGGCCTTTAAGGTTATAAATAACCAACGATACATGACCTGATTGTGGAAGGTAAAATTGAATCATTGTTTGGGCATTAAACGGATTGGGATAGTTTTGAACTAAAACTGGCGAATCTGGTATCAATACTGTCAGTTCTTTACTTTCAACATCAGAAGCGTTTACCTGCGGAAACACTGGTGATACTATTGTAAGGAGAATAAAGATGAACTGCACTATCTTTCTAAATATCATAACTTATTTCCCATCTGTATTTACAATAATTTCTATAAAGAACGACGAAAACTAATAATCAAAAGTGTGAAATCATGTGAGTTGGACAACAGAACCTAGTTCAATGTGATACCCTGCACATGGCGTAAAGTCGGCAGTTTTTCTCACAAGAAAAAATGTGGAGATTCCTTTTGAGATAGGGTAGTTTTTACCATTAACAGCAAGACGAATAATTATTGAAATGAAACATGTCCTACTAGTCCTCCTAATTGTACCATTATTCAGCCAATCTGATTTGCCCCACGGTTTAACTGATGATGAAAAATTGAATTTACACCTCATCGGTGTTAATAGAACAATCACTGATCCACCAGATAGTATTGTATTTGCTCCAGCAGAATTCGATTCCGTAGCCGGAGTTATTTTTGCCTGGGAACAGTATTATACATTGCTGAAGCAAATGATAAAAGAAACTGCAGAATCAGATACAGCCTGGGTGGTTGTAAATGGTTCTTCTGAAGAAACAACGGTTACAAATGAATTGAATTCATACGGTGTGAACATGGATCGGGTTGAATTTATTTATGATAATCTGAATTCTGTTTGGGTTCGGGATTATGGACCATGGTGGATTTATCAACCGGATGGAACGCGTGCAGTGATAGATTTAGATTATAATCGTCCACGACCTCAGGATGATGCCTTCCCCGAGGATTTAGCCAATCTATGGAATCTCGATTATTATGGGCTTGGATTAGTGGAAGCCGGTGGCAACATGCTCCTGGATGGTAAAGGAGCAGTATTACTTTCAAATGTCATCTTTGATGCATCCCAGGGCTTTGACCCAAATTTAACAGTGGATCAATTAGAGACATATTTTGATGAATATTTCGGGGTTCATAAAGTTATTATTACCGACCATCTTAATAATGATGGAACAGGTCATATTGATATGTTTGTTAAAGTAATTAATGATACCACTGTAATTGTTGGAGAATACGCGCCCGGGACTGGTGCAACAGGAAATGCTGAAATCTGTGATCAAGTCGCTGATCAGATTGCAAATGAAACCAATGGAGAAGGCAGACCCTTTAATGTAATCCGCATGCTTATGCCCGATAATGTTGGCGGAGTTTCCTATACGTACATTAATTCACTTATCGTTAATAAAAAAATCTATGTACCCGTATACGGATTTCAGACTGATGCTGCGGTGTTGGCACAATATGAATCCATAGTGCCAGAGTATGAAATCATTGGATATGATTGTAATCAAATTATTACTGCAAATGGTGCAATCCATTGTATTACAATGAAAGTTCCTGCAATGATAGAATGGGTTGATCCTTGTGAAGATTGGATACTTGGTGATATCAATAATGATGGAACCATTGATGTTCATGATCTACTGATGATTGCCGATATTGTACTGGGCTTTGAAGACCCAGGAGTATGTTCTGAGCGTGTAGCCGATATAAATGAAGATCAAAATGTAACGGCCATGGATTTGATCACGTTATTAAATCAGATAATGGGATGGTAGAAATCTTTGCAAAAAGTTTATGAACCAGCAACGGTAATTACAGATGGATTGATTACATTACTTGGCATATATATTGGATTTGATTTACTGCAGTATTCATTTTTTTCATTTCACTACATTTGGGGAATCGCATTTTCAGGAATGGCAATTTCAGCCCTTTTCGGTGCTATTCGACATGGCTGGGGACCACATTGGAGTGAATCCGTTTCAAGATTTTTGAATAGACTTAGTTATCTTGGTATAGGGATAACCACTTCTACAATGCTATACGCTACGGTACAATGGTATTTTGACTCTGTATCATTTCTTGTTCAAAGTGGGATAGGACTAACTTTAATCGTTTACTTATTCTATGCCTTTAAACAGATGCGCTTTAGAATTGTTATTTATTACTATTTCCCGGTATTAACTATGATATTTATTGTCATGTTAATTGGGTGGAGTCAGGGGACTATAGGTGCAGGACAAGTTGCCCTAGGGCTAGGAATTAGTTTTTTTGCAGCTGGTGTGCAATTGTCGGGATGGAACGTACATAGACATTTTAATCACAATGATTTATACCATGTGATACAATTAATGGGAATGTGGGTTGTGTACGAGGGCGTTTTATTTATAAAATAAAAACGGCCCACAGAGAAACTCTGTGAGCCGAAATCGCATTAATACCGTGGGCGACGTTGTTGTGGACGTTCTTCTCTTGGGCGAGCTTCACTGACTTTAAGGCTTCTACCTTTTAATTCAACGTCATTTAAAGCTTCCAGTGCAGAACGACCTTCATCATCGTTTGGCATTTCAACAAATCCAAATCCTTTTGAACGACCTGTCATACGATCGGAAATAATTTTTGCGCTTGATACTTCACCGTGCTCACCAAATGCATTTTTTAAATCGTCTTCTGATAAATCATAGGATAAGTTTCCTACATATAGATTCATAGTATTCTCTCTAATTAATTTCTAGTTACGCGTAAATCAACATCCAATGTTGAGAAACGGTCGTAAAGTTAGTTGCGATTCGGTGTATGTCCAATGTATTTGTTTTGTTAACTATCTTCTGCCAATGTTCAACATTGTGCCATTAATTATTCGCTAATTAGCTCACTGAGTTTTTTATTTATACGAATAATCTCATTATTTAATCACTGCAGTTCATGTAAATTCGACATCTATTTTAATAATATTGAGGACTGATTGTGGACATCAAGGTAAATGAAATAAATAGTTATAAACGGGAATTAGAGGTCGTAATTCCATGGACGGACTTGCAAGATGATTTTGAAAAATCAATAAAACATTTTGCGAAAAAAGTCAAACTTCCAGGGTTCCGTCCAGGGAAGGCACCCAGAAAAGTTCTCATGCAGAATTATTTACCAAATATAGAAATGGATTTTGTTGAAGAATCTTTTAACAAAATCTATGTTCAAGCTCTTCAGGAAAAAGAATTAACTCCTGTCAATCAAGGAGAAGTATCGGATCTCAATTTTCATTATGAAACAGATTTCACTTTTAAAGCCACTTTTGAAATTGAGCCTGAAGTAGTGCTCCCTACATTGAAGAAAAATAGTTTAAAGGTTCAGCAAACTAAATTTATTTCCGACGCAAAAGATGTGGAAATAACAATAGATGATATCCGTGCACGATACATGAATATACGTACAGTTGATGATGGCTCTAAAGAAGGTCACTTTATCGTTTGTAATCTACAGGAAATTGATGAATCTGGAAATCCCATCATTGGGAATAAGATGGAAGATCGCTATATCAAAGTTGGAGAAGGAATTTTCACCAATGAACTTCAAAAATCTCTCACTGGTTTAAAACCGAATGATGAAATTCAGATCAATGTTCCCGGTGAGAATGATGGTGAGATTAGATACCAGTTAAATGTTGTTCGAATTGAAGATCATGAATTACCAGTCGTTGATAAAGACTTTGTTAAGATGGTTGATCCTGCCATTGAATCTGTTGATGCCTGGCGTGAAAAAATTAAAGAATCTATTGATCTTGAATATGAGCGCCGATCTGAAGAAGCCTTTGATCGTCAACTATCTGACGCATTGATAGACATGACCAACATGGAATATCCTCCATCTATGGTAGAATCCTATTTAGAACATTTAATTGAAGACGTGAAAAAATCGAATCCGGGTGCAGCACTAGATGACGCGAAAGTCCGTGAAACGTACCAAACAGTCGCTGTACGCAATATGAAATGGTACTTAGTTCGGAAAGCGATCATCCGTGAACAAAATATTGAAATCACGAAAGAAGAAGTGCAAGAAGAAGTAACGCGTTTGATTGAACGCTCCCCGCAATATTCCAAGGAAATTGAGAAATATTATAAAAAGCCCAGTAACCGGAATAAAGTAGATGATGACCTGTTAGAGAAAAAAATTCTGGATTATTTGAAAGAATTTGCGAAAATCAAGCAGGTAAAGGTGAATACGAAGACTCTCCGTGAAAAGGAAAACCAGGAAGGATAATCCAATGATGGATCACGAAATTTCTCAACTTATTCCCATGGTGGTAGAACAGAGTGGACGATCTGAACGTGCGTTTGATATTTATTCGCGTTTATTACGTGAACGGATCATTTTCTTAGGTACTCCTATTGATGATAACGTAGCATCTCTTGTCATAGCTCAGATGTTGTTTCTGGAATCGGATAATGAAGAAAGAGATATTCATTTATATATTAATTCTCCTGGCGGATATGTCACATCTGGATTGGCTATCTTCGATACCATGAATTATATCAAACCGGATGTGGCAACAATTTGTATTGGACAAGCATCCAGTATGGCGGCTTTGCTATTAGCCGGCGGAGCAAAAGGAAAACGATCAGCATTACCCAATTCGCGAATGATGATACATCAGCCATTAGGCGGCGCTGAAGGACAAGCCAGCGATATCAAAATTCAAGCCGATGAAATATTAAAACTGCGCGTGAAATTGAATAAAATATTAGCAAAAAGTACAGGGCAAACAGCTAAACGAATTGAACGTGATACGGATCGAAATTATTTCATGAGTTCCAATGAAGCACTAGAATATGGAATTATTGATACAGTATTAAGTAAACGCAATGTCTGATTTACCACGACATTTATCAAAACCGGAATTCCAATATGCTGCAGAGACGGAATTTGTTCTTCAAAAACCTTCAGAAATAAAAACATTTCTTGATCGATATATCATAGGTCAGGATCGTGCAAAAAGAATCATGTCCGTCGCAGTATACAATCATTTCAAGCGGATGATTCATCACTATTCTGATGATCGTGATGATGTGGAAATCGAAAAAAGCAATATTCTCATGATCGGTCCAACCGGAACAGGAAAAACTCTCATCGCCCAAACTCTGGCGCGGTTTCTATCTGTTCCATTTGCCATAGCAGATGCCACGACATTAACAGAAGCGGGATATGTGGGAGAAGATGTTGAAAATGTACTCGTGCGTTTACTGCAGGCTGCAAATTATAATGTATCCGAGGCTGAGCATGGAATTATCTTCATTGATGAAATAGATAAAATTGGTAGAAAAGGAGAAAATTCCTCTATTACCAGAGATGTCTCTGGCGAAGGTGTCCAACAGGCTCTTTTAAAATCCTTGAGGGTACACATGCCAATGTTCCACCACAAGGTGGGCGAAAACATCCTGAGCAACCATTAATCGCAATCAACACCAAAAATATTTTATTTATTTGTGGTGGTCTATTTGATGGACTGGCAGAGCTCATAGAAAAACGTCGCGACACAAAGCCCATGGGATTTGGTCAAAAGGATAATGGATTTAAAACTGTAACTGAAGATAAGATATTGCAATATGTTGAGCCTGATGATCTTGTTCATTTTGGTTTGATACCTGAACTTGTTGGTCGGTTACCGGTTGTGACAACTCTGGATCATTTAGATTATGATACATATCATAAAATTTTAACAGAACCGAAAAATGCCATTGTTAAACAGTATAAAAAATTATTTGAGATGGATGGCGTTAACTTAGAGTTTAGGGATGACGGATTAGATGAAATCATCCTGCGGACAATGAAACGAAAATCAGGTGCCAGAGCACTACGATCAGTATTGGAAAATGTAATGTTGGATATTCAATATGCAATTCCAGATATGAAAAATATAAAAAATATTACAATTACCAGAGATGTGGTTACGGGGAAGCGATTACCCCATAAGATTAATCGTAAAAGCGCCTAATTTAGATTCATCTCAAAACGGTTTATTATTTGACCAAATTCGCTTGATATCCTAAGCTATTGATTGAAGCAATAACGCCGTCTGTATCAATTGCTTCACCCTTAAGTAATACTTGTCCACTTTGTAGGTCAATATTAACAGACTCCACGCCATCACCTTCGCTGGCAGCCCTTTTTACATTTGCTTCGCAATGACTACATGTCATTCCTGTAACATTTAATTCAGTATAATCTTGTGACATATTTTCCTCAAGGTTCAATTGTTTTGGTTTATAGTAATATGAAAATCCGACCACAGCTATCAATAATATTGCAGATAGTTGTGAGATTATAGACAATTCATCCCCATGATGTGCGTGTGAGGTCATCTTTGGCATTATATGTTCAACAGTAGGAATAAGCCAGTTTAACAGAAGACCGCTAAGAACAGCGCTAACAGCCACTGTTGATAGGTAGATGGTGGCTGTGGTTTTACCCATCACTTTCAAAATAGTGGTGAACGTTGCTGCATTTGTGGCAGGTCCGGCAATGAGAAAAGCCAATGCCGCTCCTGGCGATGCACCCATATGAAGAAATCCGGCGGCAATGGGCACGGATGCAGTTGCACAAACATAAACCGGTACACCAGCAGCCATGAGGATGAGGATTGAAATAAATCCACTACCGATAAGACCACCTAAATATTCTGGAGGTACTAGTGCGCCCATGGCACTGGCGATTATAATACCAACAATAAGTGCTTTGCCAATATCTTTTGGAAGATTGATAAAGCCATATTTAAACACTCGATAAAATTTATTTGAATTATCTGTATCCGCAGATTCCTGACTTACCTCTTGAGTATCAATCAAATTTGTTTTATTGTGATTGCTCTTGTCTACCATTTGTACAATTGTCCCGCCTATAATCCCAGTAAATAGCGCAACAATCGGGCGAAAAATTGCATAGATCGGACCAAGCATTCCGTATGTTACAAAGATGGAATCAACACCTGTTTGAGGGGTAGAGAGAAGAAATGAAATGGTAGCAGATTTGCTGGCTCCGTGGCGATAAATCCCAGCAGAAACAGGAATAACACCACAGGAACAAAGTGGTAATGGTACACCAAATAGTGACGCTTTTATTGCTGGCATAATGCCAGTTCCACCTAAATGTCGTTCTACCCATTCAGGTTGAATATAAACTGACAGTATTCCCGCTACCAGGAATCCAAACAGGAGATACGGACCCATTTGTGCAAGAATTGACCATAGTTCATTTAGAAAATTTTGTAATAATTCGATTATCATTAAGGGACTCTTTCAGTTGCCTATGAAGATTAGGCAAAGAATAATTAGCAGTCCAAATTATTTATAGATTTGTGATTATCTTAACAGAAGCACTTTTTGTGTTGATCTATACTCTTGGGTAACCATATTCACAAAATAAATTCCACTTGCCATGGATTGTCCAAGTGTATTCCTGCCATTCCAGGCAATTTGATATGTGCCCGGAGTTTTCACCTCATCAACAAGTTCTATTACCATCCCTCCTAATAAATTGTATATAGTAATTGAAACGGGAGTAGTATTTTGAATGTCGAATAATATGGAACCAGACGGATTGAATGGATTTGGATAGGGCGAATGTAATTTGAATTGATCTGGTGTATTATTATTCGAATGGATCGCAACACTGTAACAATCGCTTTGTCCTTGATTAAGTATAGTAATATCATCAAAAGTATTTCTACCACCAATCGTAAAACCGGGATAGCCATATTCACCGTCTTGGAAATCCAGAATATAATTTCCTTGTGCAAATGGACCGAAAGTGGCACTCAACTCAAAGGGACAGATGCAATCACATGGCGGACCTGTATCAGATAGAGAAACATGAAACGTGTCGGCACTCAGCCAACCATCCCAGAACTCTTCAAGACAACAATTGATTCTTGGAGTGTTCCAGAATAAAGTCATGTTATTATTGTCGGTAGAAATTTCTATGAAACTTGTATCATCGCGACCACCAAGACAGCCTGAATTATCCTGATTGATTATTCCAATGGTCTCATAAGTAAAGGAAGTGGATCCCCAGTATAGGGGATAGATAGAATCTGTACCAAAAACATCAACAACATACGAACCGGGATTAAGCCCAGTAAAGGCAATGTGAAAATCAAAATGACATTCGCAGAAGCAATATTCACCCGTATCTACTTCAGTCATCGTGATAAGACTATCTACAATGTCTAATTCTATTTCGAATAATGAACAACAATTGCGGGTTGAGTTTGTATGCCAAATTGTGATTGTATCTTGTTCGATTGTAACATGAATACTATCGGATTGTGGATAAGATAATTGTGATAAAAATATGAATAAAATAAAAAGTGAATTTTTCATTTTTAACCCCCGTTGAAGGAAAGTTATCATATTGATTAGGCAATTTCAAGTAAGAAAAAACCCGGTTGATAATCCGGGTTTTAAAGTTTGGAATTGAGGTGCAGAAAATTCTGTTATTTCATTAACATCAATTTCTGCGTTTTGCTAAATGATCCTGCTTTAAATAATAAGAAATAAAGTCCACTGCTAACTGGTTGACCATTGTAATCATTTCCGTTCCAAGTAAATATATAGGTTCCAGGATTTTGGTACTGGTTAGACTCCATTACCGTTCTACCAGTAATATCAATGAGTCGAATGACGACATCTGAACCTTGAGGGAGTGTATAGTCAAGTGAAGTACTTGGGTTGAACGGATTAGGATAATTAGCTGACAATGAATATGAATTTGGAATGGCATTATCTACTCCAGTGGCAAGCGCTTCAGTAATAACAAATGTTCCAGGAGTCAAATCCAATGTTAATCCGGTATTCCCAAATTCATCAATAACGACTACAGGCGTTATCGATAAAACTACCGCCCCCGGAATTGCATTATTATCAATGGAATTATTAATATAGAATATTGGACCATTCCCGACCGCTATCGGAGTTTGTGTATTGCCAGCTACTTGGATTCCAGTATTTGTGTAAGTAACAACTGTATTCCAACCAGTCATCCTGTCTGATAATTCAAGAATGGGTGTCCAGATTCCATCTTCATTTATATCAGTAAGAGGTTCGCCTTCATCCCATTGATTATTACCATTTTGATCAGTATAAAATTCGTCCATAGGAGTAAGATAATCCGGGGCATCATCGATTTGTAACATAAACATATTAATTGGTATACTGTTATTTAGACTAACGCCATACCTACCATAACCACCTACAGATCCAGTATCGGATGTAAATGCGAATACTTGAGGTTGTGAACTGTATGAATAAGTACCTGATCCAAGTTGAAATCCAATCCCATTACCATTTTCATCTTCAGCAAGAACCCAATTATATTCGATTGTTGCTAATCCGTTGGAACCCGAATTCGTAAAAATGTGAACGCGAATGAATTCACCGGTACCTATAGCGATAGATGGATTATGTAGTTCCACAAGTCCGTTAGAATATGTAATTGAATCCACAGTTGTACGTCCCAAAGCTTCCACCGACACAATGTCGAAAATATTAGGGAGAAAATGGAGCTGGAAACTCATGTTGCTAATAATCATATCATTATTAAGGGTTAGGTCAAAATACCCTTCGTCATAAGCAGGTCCGGTATTGTTATCGATTCCCATTTCAGCGATTAAATAATCATTGAAGGTAAGGTCAAAAGTCATGACTGAATCGGGGTCAGATATGTTATCCATTGATATCATAGATGGTTGAAAATAATAACTTTCTGAATTGGGTACGGTATTATACCCAAAGCTCCTATTGCCAGTAACACCAGGGTAAGGATCGCCGTTATCACTACTTCCGTTATTCTCTAAATTATATGATCCATCAGCCTGTTCAAGCCCAACACCATAATGGGGTTCATCATTATTCACGCCCCATCCTTGCGTTTTTTCAGTATCAATATGCCAAAATAATAAACCTGCAGCTTGCATATTAACATCCGTTCCCACCTTTTGGCGATTTTCTACAAGCCAGTATTCACTAGCATCCATACCATGATCAATACGATATACTAAATTTGAGGAATATGATTGTTCAACTTCAATTGCTGCTTGATCTGCAGATAAGGTTATGACATCTGACCAGCCAAGCTCAGTTTTGCACCAGGCATTCATGGCAGAAGGATACCAAGGAGTATTTCCTGCGGTTCCCCATGAACCGCTAGCCATTAATGCCAATTTCCCAGCTCCTGAAGAAGTATAATCGGTGTCATATAAATCAGGCAACCCCAATGCATGCCCAAACTCATGGGAAATAACTCCGATTGCAACAATATTGTTACTTTGTATTTCAGGATTCATCGTGTACGAATTAATCCATACACCATCATATTGTACTTGTAGGTTAGCCGCTTGAAGTGACCATTTATGAGACCATATATTGCTATGATCACCTTGTTCCGCTCCAGCACCAGCATGGATCAAATTTAGGGCGTCAACAGTTCCGTCGCCGTCATTATCAAATTGTGACCAATCCATTCCATGAGCTTCAGCTGAATCAACCATTGCACGAACGAGGGTTAATACATGCGGATATCCATTGGGGTCAGAGTAGGCATAATAATCATGATCTTCCGGTGCAGTATACCAACCATCTACAGTAGAGATTGGATCAAATTGATCATAGGAGATTTCGTGATAAAAGTCTCGAAAACTTCCACTGCCAGGACGATTTGGATGGCTGTAAGTTCCTTCAGAATTCATAAGATCCTCAAACGTCTCAATATCATATTGATGTGCATGATCTGGAAAATCTACTAACAGCAAAGGGACTACAAATGTATCAGTTCTTGTGTTTTGTAAATCAGGAATTGGTGCATTTTCAAATGAGTGCACCCGTTTAGGTCGTAATTGTTTTGAAAACCCATGGTTTTCGAGATATACACTATCATCTTGGGATTGTACACGCAGATTCGAACCTCTCAGGCGATTATCGATAGAACTTTCTGCATATACCCACCAATCATTGCTGTTTTGAGCAATTGGCCAACCAGAAGTAGTTTCGTGCCAGCCAGCCCATTCATCGCCACGGTTAAATCCTGAGAAGGTATTCCCGTCGGGTTGAGTAAAAGTGATTAGCTCCGGTGACGCATCGACTGCAAAAATTATTTGAATGAAAAAAAATGTCACTAAAATGGTATTTTTGGAAAAATGTTTCATAATCATTTAATTATTCTATTTATTAAGCGGGTGTGAAGATGTATATTTTCGCCATTCTTTTTCAAAAATCTGCGAAAAAACATGCCACTTAAATTATCACACACAACCCATTATGCAATGGTGATTTTACTCACCTTATTTGCTTGTGAAGAATCAGTTGAACAAACTGATGATGCAATAAAACTAACAAATACACTATCAGAGACATCTATTGGTAACGGGTCTGAGGGTGATATAAGTTCGTATTTTTATAATTTTAACGACAATATAAATGCCGTGTTTTATTTGTATGATATTACAAATTTCAATTTACCGTATAAGCAGTATTTGAATTTGTATGGGCAAGAACCACCAATTCTCACTTTAAGGAACTTCCCAGATTACCTTGCTGAAATTAGTCCGTCGGATGTTCAGTATACAGAGCGTACGAAAATTGACACACTACTTGAAGAAATTGTATTGTTAGACTCCATAGAGATAGTTTCACAGAGTTTTACAAATATTGATGTGTTAAACTGGAATCACAATGATCAAACAGTTCAGGACGTGAAAGATCAACGATATGAAACATTTATTAGCAATGGGAATACACAATCCGCAATAATTCTCTACTCAGACACTTTGCTTACTAGCTATTATCAAGCTGTCGTTGATACTCCAATAATATCATCAGGAATAATGTTTGTTGATCAATCTGAATGGATTGATACAACGTATGCGTATTCTAGTAGTACGATTCCTTTTACACAATCATTCCAATATGAAAAAACACAGCTGAATAGTGAATTACTCATTTATCGTTTAAATACGGATTGTAATGAAAATCGTCAATGGGATGCTGCCGGATTTGTAGACAATGGAAATAGTATTTGGGATCCTGCTGAAGCTTTCCTGGATCATAATGGAACTCCAGGTTACCAGATCGATGAACCTTTTCAGGATAGAAATTGTAATGGTGTTCGTGATGAAGCAGAAGAATACATTGATAGCAACACTAACGGTAATTATGATCAAGGCGAACCTTTTACCGATGTAGGTCATGGTATTGTTGAAATAAGTGAGCGTTTTACGGACGTAAATGAGGATGGCATTGCCCAACCTGACGAGCTCTTTGTGATCACTCAAAAACCGAATAATTTATTGGTTTCTTGGGAGGATTTGAATAACCCAAGAATTTTAGCACATATTGAACCCGGTGACTCATTGGTTGACCGTTGGGGCACTACACATCAAAATATTATTGAACTTGTAACTATTAATGATGTTCAAAATAGAACGGTCGACAATTTAGATTCTCTGGTTACATTGTTTACTAATCAGGTTATAGAACATCTGCCCACTCACAATGGGGGGGACTACTTCATTACCAAGACAGATTGGACAAATATTGGAGGTGAAAGGTTTTACGATTATTTATTGTTCAAGGAAGATAACCATGTTTTCCAATTAACTCACCCAACCTATTTTACGCCGGATGGGTTCATTTTTGATTTCTGGTCATCAAATGAAATTGTTGATGAAGTCATGTTTTATACTGTTAATGGTCGTCTACGTGCTGGTGAAATCATTGAAGAAGAATATTTTGATACAACAAGCGTAGCGATTTACAAAATTGAAAAATCATTTACCGTTGAATCTGACACCATTACAATGCCGGCTAAAAAAGTCAGAGCTTTTGATGACAATGGAACTCTGGTCTGTTATAGTGACACAGAATTGGCTGTTGCTGATCCCTCTGATTGTCCTGCAGCCGATACTACTTTTTTTGATTGTTTTAAAATTACAAGAACACTGACAATGACCCTAATTGGCAATGGCGTAGAGTTTGGGTCACGTGATGTGACATGGCTAGCCAAAGATATGGGTATCGTAAGAGATGAGATGTACTTTCGCTGGACTGAACCATCTGGACCGTTTGCTGTTGATGGTGAAATATGGATTGGCATCTCAAAGTGGGAGCTCGGAACATTTACTAGCTCATCAAGTAGTGCGATGGGGAAATTGTTAGCCGATAAGCAATATAGAAAACTTGACGAATTTGAGTCATTACCAGATTTTGAAAATGACCCTTATCGAATTAACCATGTGTATGGTTTTCAACGCGTGATTATACCTGGGGAATAAGCAACGTATGCAGAAATTAAGTATTGTTATAAAAATATTCTTATTACTAATCATAACGAGTTTAGTATTTGCTGGTACCGATGGTACTATTCGTGGAAAAATCACCGATGTTGATGGCATGCCTCTTCCTGGATCCCAAATATATTTTCCCGAATTAGGTATAGGGGCAGTGGCTGACCTAGATGGTAACTATATCATTATTAACATTCCAGTTGGGAAATATGATATTAAAGTTATGATGATTGGATATCAGTCGCGCACTTTGACTGGTATTGATGTAATAATGGACAAAACCGTTTGGTTAAACTTCAAGCTACCTATTGCTGTTGTTGAAGGTGATGAGATATTTGTTGAAGGACAGCGTGAATTAGTTGAAAAGGGAAACACTAGTAAAAAAATTAGTATTGGTAGGGATGCTATTGAAACATTACCAATTCGCGATTTGACAGAATTATACTCTCTTCAGTCAGGTGTGATTAGAGTGGAAAGTATGACCGTCGGAATACCAGATCATGAAGAACGTGGATTAGAAGAAGTCCATGTCCGTGGAGGAAGATCTGGCGAAATTGCCTATATGATAGATGGCTTATATATCAGAAATCCAATTTCTGGCGGAATAGGAAACGGCACAAGGTTGAATCTGTTTGCTGTAAATGAATTTGACTGGCAGCCAGGTGGTTTTAATGCTGAATACGGTGATGCTATGTCGGCTGTATCCAATATGCATACAGCCACCGGTACGGATGAGTTTAAATATAAATTTAAATATTCAACTAGTATGGTTGGAGCTGGTTTGGGAAATCTCTATGATGAATTACGCGGCTATAATGATTATGTTTTTGGATTGGGTGGCCCGTTACCTTTCACAGATAAATTGACGTACTGGATTTCCGGGCAGCTTACGGATAAAGAAAATTATCGAGTTTATAAATTCGATGACACCATATATGAAGAACGAGAAGAAGATCCCAATAACGATATTAATAGAGGTAATCTTGTTCAGCCGTGGGATAATGAGGCGGGTTTCAGGGGATTTGGGTTTGACAAAACCTATGATGTTTTTGGGAAAATTGCATATAAGCACTCTACTAGCTTGCGATTTAATGTGTCATTTTGGGAAGTTGCAGCACATCGAAAAGGTTTTAAAACTCAATTTCTGTATTGGGATAATGGGCAAAATGAATTATTCAGAGATACAAAACGCTATACTTTTGAAATGAACCATTCCTTGTCAAGCAAGCTATTCTATACAGCAAGGATTTCTCAATTTACACAAGATTTATTTCAGGGTGTCCGTTGGGAAGACAGTGATGAAGATGGTTATCCAGATTGGTATGAATGGCGTCATCCAGCAGGACCAAATAAAAATATTTCTGATCCATATAACCCGTATGTTGTTCCTTATTCTGTTTCTCAAAATGGCGATACTTTATATTATAATCGCAAAGATGAAAACTCGGGATGGTACTATGGTGCAACGCCTGGTATATACAATTGGGAAGTTGCAGAAGATTTTACTGATCTCAATGGAAATGGTATCTGGGAAAAAGATGAATCATTCATTGATGTAAATAACAATGGTGAATGGGACGGTCCTGAATTTGTAGAAAAAGCATATTATCGTGACGGGAGCTATTGGTTATTTCCGTCCATGTATGAAAACAATGAAGACCTATTTTTTGATTACCATCATGTTGATTTAGAATTTGAACAAGATCCATGGTGGGGTTGGGGGATTGGTGCCAATGTTGGTCCTAGATATGATGGAATGGCAAACAATCCATACTATTATATGCCTAACCGTGGTGAATCATGGGACGAAGGACGCGCATTTGGCGGCCACGATCGTTTTTATGGGACATCCACAGCCGTAACCAATGAATTTCGTTTTGATGTTACTCGTCAAATGACAGATGAGTGGAGATTGAGAACTGGGTTTGATTACAAATCTCATAAACTGAATTTATATGAAGTTAAAAATCCATGGTTAGGGATTGATGGGGCTGAAACGCAATCATTTGCAGAATTCTGGGAAGATACTGGTCCAGATGGTTTATTGCCTACAGATGAAGAATATCCGGGTCCTGATTTTGGCGAAAATAATGGGAAATGGGATCCAGGTGAAGAGTTTGATGACGCCAATGACAATGGAAAATGGGATGATTTCAGAGAGCCAGAAGAAATTAGTGCCTATTTTCAGAATACTTATGAAGTGCCATGGATGGTTGTAAACGCTGGAATTCGAATTGATGCAGTAAACTACAACACTCGTATTTGGTCTGACTCCACTGGTGGTTTGTCACCTGATAAACCATGGTATTATGGAGACGAAAACCAAAATGGCAAATGGGATTCAGGAGAACCTGTAAATGATGTACCGGGTTTTGCACATGAACGCGTTTTTATGCACCCCTCCCAATGGTTTTACAAAATCAGCCCGCGGCTTGGAATTAGTCATGTCATAACTGATAAAGCCACATTTGTTTTTAGTTATGGGCTTTATTATCAAACCCCGGTTTATCAAAATGTATACTTGAATACTAACCGACTACAGGATCCAGAAAAATTATTTGAGGAAAGTGGTGGCGGAATTGGGAATGCCACTATGAATGCTTCAAGGAATCAATCCTATGAATTTGGATTCAATGTTCAATTTACTCAACATTGGGCATTTTCCTTGATGGGATGGGTTAAGAACATGGATCAAATGGTCACATATAAATATAGTAGATCAGGGGTTTATGATTATCAGGTTGCTGATAACCAGGATTATGGTAGTGCTAAGGGAATTGACTTTACGCTTGAGAACCGTGGTCAGTTAATCAATAGTATGATTCAGTATACGTATTCAGTAGCCAAGGGTAACAGTGAATATGATTTTAAAAGCCTTGGTGAAGAATATAAAAATGCGCCTAGTCAGGAATTCCTAATGCCTTACGATAGACCTCATGATTTTGCAGCATCATTCTACACCTTTTTACCTTTCGGTATTTCGGCTGGTATGAATGTTTTCTATCAATCAGGTTATCCATATACTCCAATGATTTGGAATGGTGATAAACCTGAAGAAGACAAAAAGAATAAGAATACAAAGAGATCACCGGCCTTTAAGCAGGCTAACATGATGTTTTCAAAAGGCCTCATGCTGAATGACTTTAAAGTAACAATGGGATTAAATATATTTAATATATTAAATACTAAAAACGAGTTGGATGTTTATCCTCTATCTGGAACCGCAGATGATCCAGGTCAATATTATATGGATTCGGTAGGTTTACCAGCTGATGGCGTTGATAAATCAGGATCATATTATGATACTCCATGGATGTACAGTAATCCAATTGAAATAAACTTTTTTATCCGGGTGGACTTTAAATAGGCAAGCTAATGAAAAAAATATTTGTACTTATTCTCTTTCTATTCGAAACCATCATGCTTGGTTCAGAACCACGTGTACCAGAAAATTATGTTGAACAACCGTCCTTCCCTAGCTCTGCGCAACGAATTGGTGATTATCCTTTCCCTACCAATCCAATGAATGATCGCGCGCGTGGCTATTTATTGCAGGGAAAAGTAAAAAATGCAGTTAGCAATTTCGGGAATTATATTACATGGGATGATCATCCGGCTGGGTTATGGGGAGATTATACCTATTTACCCAATGTTGGGTTTGTTGCAGGTGTTTCAGGTCAGGTTTATTCAAGCAAATTTACATGGATTGAAGGGCAGATCAATTCTGGTGTAAATAACTCTACAATTCAAATATTTAGCTCTGAAGATGCCTATGATGCATGGTTTGTTGGCGGCGATACTATTTTTGTTGGGATTGTATTTGATAATGAAAATGATAGGGGGATTGTTGGTGACAAAAAACCATCAATGACAAGCATTAACAATATTAATCAATGGGGCGTTGACCCAGGGAATGAAAGAATATTTCTTGGTGTTGAGCTTCTAGAAAATGGGATGAAAGATCCAAATAAATCTTCGTCAAGAATTGGTTTAATCTATCCATGGGGTTTACGAGCTTCTTTAAAAGAGCGAACTGACGCATTTGATGTGTATGATTATGGTCCGGACAAGGAAGAGTGGACTGCTGATGATGACTATATGTTTTATGGTAGCACAGCTTTGGAATCATGGTTTACGCGATTAAATACAACTACCAATACAGATTGGCATGCGTCGACGAAATCCAGAGAATTCACCCACAATACTGAAGTCTCAGCAGGCGACATTTTTGGTGAAACTATATTTACTGACAGTGATGATCCTTATCCCTTACTGGCTCATAGTAATTATTCACAAACCTGGCCTGATCGTGTGAATGCAGAAACAGGGATCACTGAAGCATTTTGGCCCGGATGGTGGGCTGAGGATTTTTTTGGGGGACTTGATCCTTCTGAATGGCCTTCAGGGTGTACTGGAAATCGCGCTGATCCTGACTGTTGGGTGCCAGTCGAAGGCAGATTTATTTCTGATACAGACGTGTATATGGAATTTGATGATCGTTGGGCTCAACGTGGTAATCTAACAAACACTAATAACGAATATCTTCAAACAGGTTATCCTATGGGATTAAGAGTTATGTCGACTGCTCACTCATATGGTGTGGCGTATGCCGAAGATATTATGTTTGTCACTGTTAATGTGAGAAATGAAAGTGGTGACTGGAATGACGAAGAGGGGCTTCACGAAGGTTTAATAATGCCTGATGGCACCAAGTTAAATCGTGGAAAAGGTTTTGATTATAAAGGTGTTTATCTGGGTTTTTATATGGATGCAGATGTATTGTCTACTGATATTTATGGAGGTTTTGGACCACATACTAATGACGACGATTTCATGCGTTATTATGACTGTTTAACGGACACGACGGAACCTTGTGCAGAAGTTAATGGTCAACTACTTCGTGTTAGTATGGCTATCATTGAAGACAAGGATGGAAATAGTAACGGTGTAACGGAGATGGGAATGGTTGCGACTCAATTACTGGACTCACCACTTGCAACAACAGAAATTGATTTAAATCTGGATGGTATTATTGATATTTATCCAGGTGAAAAACTTAAAATGACCGATTGGCACTGGTTTGATTGGTATAATAGGCCCGGTGTTGTTACAGGAGAGAGTAATGGGAACTGTTGTGCAGGAGATGCCGGTAAGCCGCAAGCACTAAATAAAGAAGAGATTCTTCTTAAGGTTATATCGGGTGATACAACAAATCTAACGGCTGATGAAAAAGCTTGGCATTTCCATACTCCAGAGGAAGAAACGGACTTGGATATGAATTTAAATCCTCATTTTGATTCTCTTGAAGGATTGGAAGAATTTGCACCAGATGGTCTTGATTGCGTTTTAATTATGAGCAGCGGGCCATTTGATTTTCCTGTTGGTGAAACGGTTCCTTTCTCATTTTGCATTATATTTGGTCAAAATGAAGAGGATTTGAAATCCAATGCCAAATTTGCTCAGATTATGTACAATTCACATTATCAGGGATACACACCTCCAGCAAAACCCAATGTTGTTGCTCGAGTAGAATCAGGTAAGGTGAAATTATATTGGGATGATATTGCAGAGAAGTCAAAGGATGTTGTGACAGGATATTCAGATTTTGAAGGGTATAAGATTTACAAGAGCATTAATGAAGGATCCACTTGGGGTACACCGGATAAAAAAATTCATGACAACAGAAATATTTTAGTTGGTTGGCAACCAATCGCACAATTTGATCTGTCTGCGGAAGATGATATAAACCATTGTATCTATGAATACGGAAATTGCGATGAAAATTTAAATCGTGGTAGTGCCGTTGATGGAAAGGATCCACACGCACCTTGGTTTAGTTTGGGTCTAGATACAGGATTGGAAGTAATTCGAAAAGATACATCTATCAATGGTAAACAATATCAATATTATTGGGAAGATGTTAATGTTGTGGATGGTTTTGCATATACTTATTCCGTTACTGCATATGATATGGGCGTAGAGGCTGATTATGTATTAAACTGGAATTATGTGGATTCTCTTGGAGGATTCGATCCTGATTCAATTTGGTCAAAATCTAACCCTGATCATTGGTCTACTCCATATGGATATGCTTCTATTGAAAATTCAAAAGGAACTACAATACTCGATCCTAATTTTGTTACAGTTTTCCCTGGTTCTAAGCCACAAGTGGACTTATCGAAAATCAATGTCGTACCTAATCCATATATTGTTCATTCACAAATGAATGAAACAGAAGTAATTAAAAAAATACGATTTACAAATTTGCCACCAACAGCAACTATTAAAATATTTACAGTAAATGGCGAGTATGTTAACACTATTGAACATGATGATCCAAATCTTGGAGCATTATTTTGGGATTTACGAAGTGAGAACAATCAGGAGATCGCACCAGGCTTATACATATATGTTGTAGAGAGTGATGATAAGAAACATGTCGGTAAATTTGCGGTGGTGAGATAATGAGAAAGACACACCAGAGAATAGTAATTACTATTTTGTTATTAGGACTATCCTACGGTCAATATGCCAATATCCCAGATATTGTTTCAAAAGTAGCAACATCTACTGGCAACTTCCTAAAATTAGAGACAGGGGCTCGAGCTATAGGATTAGGTGGTGCTTTTACCGCTATTGGTACTGGAGTGACGGGTATACCGTATAATCCTGCTTCAATCGGATATGTAAAGGGAATGGAGACTTATTTTTCTCATACGGAGTATATGGTTGGTATCAGCCATAATGTATTGGCATTTGGAGCCCAATTAACGGGTTCGGATTATATTGGGATTCATTTTTTTTGGTTGGATTCTGGTCCAATGGATGTGACAACCGAGTTATACCCTGATGGAACCGGTGAGGAATTTAATGTTTCTTCGAAATCATTACGGTTTGTATATGCGCGTCATATGACGGATAGATTAAAGATTGGGTTTAGTTTGAATTACATCCGTGATGACATTTATACAGTAAATATGCAGGGAGTAGCATTTGATTTGGGTTCAAACTTTGATACAGGATTATATGGTTTTAAACTTGGTATGAGCGTAACAAATTTTGGTCCCGAAGTTCAGTATGGCGGTGAGGGGTTAGCGAAACAAGTAGAAACTACAGACTCTCCCTCAGGGCAATTACAAAAGATAACTAAGAAATTTCCATTACCACTAACATTTCGGTTAGGGATATCGAATGATATTATAGGTAAGGAGAGTGTATATGCAAAGAGCGATATTCATCGGTTATCATTGGCAATGGATGGTATCAAGTCCAACGACTACATTATGTATGGTAGCGTAGGATTAGAATATGGATATGGAGAGTTTGCTTTTGTACGTATGGGTAATCATTTGAACCATGATACAATGGGAATGACAGCTGGCGGAGGTGTACGTGTGAATATGGGAGGCTCAGCTTTGAGTATTGATTATGCATTTGTAAATAACTCCACCATTGAACCTACTCACCAATTTGGACTCAATTTCGAATTCTAAGATATTGGGCTCATCACATTTATAAAATTATTGATTTACAATGCTTGACAAGGGATAATCGAAGATTTACTTTCTTTGACCACTTTTTTAAGAAATATTTCCCAATTGACAACGGAGAACGAGATGAAAAATGTGCTAATTATCGGATTAATATTGTGTGTTGGTCTTTCTTTTGGAAAAACCTACAAAAAACCCGAATTGAAATCCGCAAAATACGAATCTGAATTTAAGATTGATGATCCAAGCAACGAACAGGTTGTGGTTAACGGTTCACCAACACCGATTGCTGTACATACCAGTCGCGACTTTTCATTTGAATCTGTATTAATTGATTCCTCTACAAATGGATACGGTATGTATTCCAACAACACGAATCCGTTGGTTTGGGTCCCTGAAAGTGGTTTATTGGCAGTATACCGCCAATGGGCAGGACTTACTGGACCATCTGGTCAATTAGGGGCAGCTCAGTCACTGGATGGTTCTTTGGGATCATGGCAAGTTGGTGTTGGTTTGAATTATAATTACCCGAATGGTGTTACCCCTGCTAATCCAATGGCACGTTATCCAAGTGCTGTTGGTACTGCTACAAGTAATCCAACTCCAATTTGGAACGAATACACAGAGGACGGTTCCGGTGGCGGTGTAGAAGGTGGTCGTGCCATGTACACTTATGATGAATTTGGATGGCTTGGTGGGAGCTACTATAGTCCAATCTATGATTTAAATACTGGCTGTCAGACACTTCCATGTGATCCCCCTAATTTATGGGTAAGTCAAGCCCAAATGGTTGATAATGGATCTTACCCTGTTCTATTAGCTATGTTTGGTGAAAATCTTGGTCCAGATCGATACTGGATGTTAAGAAATGATTATTATCTTTTTGGTTATTTAGGAATGGCTGCTCCATATCTAGCATTAGATGTATTAAACGATGGTTTAACATCAGGTTTTACCGGTACACCAGAATTTCATGTAAATGATAATGGTATTGGATATATGGTCTCATCAAGTTATGCAAGTGATTATGATACAGGCGGACCTGTTACTCACCATACCCTATGGTATAAAAAAACTGATGATTATGGTGCGACTTGGGATGCAACGTTCAGTGTTATTTCTGACGACGTGTTGGATCAATTAATGTATGATGCCGGGTTGTTGGGTGATAGTTTATGGTCTTCGGATACTCCTGGTGATACTACATGGACAGAACTCGATGAAGCATTTGTCGGCTATGATTATGATGTTAAAGTTGATGAAAATGGTGGTTTAAGAGTTTTAGCAACAGTTGTTGCAACCTATACAGACGCTGGTGGCGTTTATACTACTCTTCCTAATTGTGGGCATCATCTGTTTTATAACCCAACACCTGATAATCCAAATACTTGGACTTCATCGTTAGCAAGAGATATGGCGCAATCGTTTGAATTTGAATATGGTAGTGATGCATTCACTGGATATCAATACATGTATCCGGATATGGCAATGTCTCCTGATGGGAATGTCATTTGGGCGATTGCTTCCGTTGCTGATGATACAGCGAATGGTACTTTTCAAGATATTGATATTTTTGCATCAAGATCCCTTGATGGCGGTGTGACTTGGGAAGATATTGGTAACCTGACGAATACTGCATCTACTATCACTGTGAAGAACTTCGAAATGAGTCCGCATTTTGCACCTTACGCCACAGCTGAAGACGCCTACTTCATTTTCCAAATGGCTGATGTCAGTGTCAATACCGTAGGTGGAACAAATTTTGAAGATTACAAGCAACGTGTTTATGTTGGACATTTGACGGGTACAGGTGGTGGAACAGCTAGCATTACTTTTGAATTTGACGCGTCAAATAACCCTGATTTGATAGGTACAGCTCCAGCTCAACTTAAAGGGAGTTGGGATGTAGATGGTAACTATAATAGTTCTTGGAGTGGCGGTACAACTGATATGACCGATGCAGATGGTGATAATGTATGGGAAGCTACTCTCGCACTAGTCCCTCTTTCCGTTCCTGTTACTTGGGAATGGGGTGTTCAAGACTCTGCCGGCGTTTGGTTAATTGAAGGCGGAAACCAACAGTTTACAGTTGAAAACACTGCTGCTCAAACGTTGACGTATACTGTTTTATCAATCGATGATCTTGGTAATGGAATTCCCAATGAATTTGCATTAAAAGGAAATTATCCTAACCCGTTTAACCCAACAACATCGATACGCTTTGATCTTGATCGTACCTCTGATGTATCTATCATCATTTATTCAATATTGGGGTCAGAAGTTGCAACAATTAATAAAGGAGTAATGTCTCCTGGTCGTTATTCTGTCAGTTGGGATGCGACAAACGATATTGGTCAAAATACTTCAAGTGGCGTGTATGTTTACAGAGTGCAAGCCGGAAATAAATCATTGACTGGTAAAATGCTGTTTTTAAAGTAAACAGTCAGTTAGAAATTCTAATGAATAGTTGCGGTATCAATTTATCTTTGATACCGCAACTCATTTCAACCATATAATAAGGGGATTACCATGAAGGGTAAACTGATTATAATTTTTGCTTCCTTTGCGTTACTTTGGGCCGGGCTTCCCGCTTCAAAAAGTGTGCAAAGCGAAAAATTTATTGCTAAAAATCCAGTGTCACAAAATATCGAATGGAATCAGCGCACCGTCGATCGTGTAGATACTACAACAATCTTTTTTGATGATTTCGAAGGTGATGTGTCTGATTGGGCTTTGGATTCTGGTTGGGTTCTCTCCGATCAATCGTCATCAAGTCCAACACACAGTTTTAACTATGACGATGGCAATTATGAAATGACAACCTCAATGACCTCACCTACTATTGCACTACCTGATTTAACAAGTGAGAATGAAGTGTTAAAATTCAACTTTGATTTGTGGTGTGATATGCCAGATTCTGATGGAGATGGCGATAATTTTTTAGAAGATTATTACTGGATTGATATTTCAAACCTTGATGATGTTCCGTTATATTTTCATGCTTCTACTGACAATGCCTATGATGGGAATTCTTGGTGGGGTGCAGATGCTACAATTGGCGGCTATGCTGACGCATGGTTACAATTTTTAGATACTCCTGTTATTACGGTTCCTGCTTCAGGCGGAACGATGACTGCTCAAATGAAATGGGATGTTGAAGATCCTGCTGGTGCGTCGGTTGCTGGTACTTGTACCAATGGATGGGACGCCGCCAACGTTCGAATTTCAACAGACGGTGGCTCCACATGGAGTTTATTAACTGGTGATGACCCCTACGATTTTACAGATGGTTATGGCTGGATTTATAATGATGAAGCATATTATGATTGTCAAGAAATTGCTGCCGGTTGGGGCGGTAATCAGGATTGGCATCTTGTGACATTTGATTTAGCAGCTTATGCAAGCCAAGATGTGATTATCAGATTTGGATTCGGATCTGACCCCTCATATAGCACGGTAGATGATCCTTCAATCACAGGATTGCGTGTAGATGATGTTTCTGTAGTGGATGGTGACAGTAATTCATTGTTTTTTGATAACGCAGATGATCAAGCAACTATGACTCCGGCAAATGGATTTGATTTTCAATGGGTTCAGGCTTTCTATGATTATGGTGATATAACGCGTCCAGGTGGTGCTGGTTGGGTAACCTACATGCCAGGCGATCCCTTCAACGGTAATGTACAATTAGATATCAGTGATCTGGCTGGTGCAAATGTGAAATTCCGTTTTACTGCGAGAGCAGATGCTGATGATGATGGTGGCGACGGTGAAGGATTATATGTGGATGATTTTCACGTATGGTCTGTATCGTTGGAAGAAGGAATTCCTGTAGTGCAAAATGTAGTTGCAGTTGCAGGCGATGCCATGGTTGATGTGTCATGGGAAAACCCAAGCGCTGATTTTGGTGGTCTCGTTCAATATGATGATAGTGGTTTTGAAAATGAAATTAATATGACGACCGGTACTGCTATTATGGGTACGCATTTTGATGCACCTTATGGCGTTGAATCCGTTACTGTCAACAATGCATATGTGTTTGGTGGCGATAATGCAGGTTCAACGACACTCTATGGATACGAAATGGGACTTCAGGGTCCAAACGAAACACACTTATACAGCACGACAATAACTACTGTAACCGGCCAATGGTTAGAAGTTCCGGTAGGTTGGGTATTCTCTGGAGATTTCATTATTGCATTTGAAGTTTCTTTGACTATCGGTGTGGCACTCGATGAAAATTCCTCGCCTAGTTCCCAATCTTGGGCAAACCTTGGTGGGTGGTCAACATGGGCGGACGTAGCTGCCGCAAATGGATTGCCTGACGGTGAATGGGGTATCCGTGCTGATGTCACATCAACTGGCGGTGCTGATGCTGAGTATAATGTTTATCGAAGTGTAGATGGTGGCGTATTTAACCTCATGTTTAATGGTCAGGGGATTACTGCTACAGAATACCATGACGTTCTGGTTCAGAACGGATTAGAGTATTGTTATGAAATCACAGCAGTTTATGGTACTAGTGAAGGAGATCCGGCAGCAGAAGCTTGTGCTGTTCCTGAATCAAATACAGTCTATGAAATCGTCTATGATGATGATAATGCTAATACCAGTTTTAATGTTGCGGACGGAAATATGTTAGCTGTTAGATTCACTCCAACGGTCTATCCCTCTCAATTGTTTCGTGTTAAATACTACACTGAAGCGAACGGTGTTGCATTGGCACAAGTCTGGGATGATGATGGTACAGCAGGGTTGCCAGGAACAGTATTATTGTCAAATGTGGTAGTTCAACTCGGAACTGGTTGGACTGAAAAAAATGTATCAAGCTATGATGTAACCATAACAGATGGCGATTTTTATGTGGGATGGGTAGAAATGGCACAAACTCCACCTATAGGCGTTGATACTGATTCTCCCGGTGACCGCAGTGTTGTTGATATTGGTATGGGAAGTGGTTGGGAACCGTTTGAGACGTATTTCTCAGGTGCAATCATGATTCGTGTAGATATGGATGGCTTTACCGGTGTAGGAGATGAATTATCCCCCGATTTACCTGAATCATTTGGATTAGCACAGAACTATCCTAATCCATTTAATCCTGTTACTAATATCGAATTTGATATTGCTGAACAATCGATAACAAAACTATCTGTTTTTGATTTGACAGGAAGAGAAGTCAAAACCTTGATTAACAAAAACCTTGCACCGGGACATTACCGGTATCAGTTAAATGCATCTCAATTTGCTTCAGGAATGTATATATACAGGATTGAAGCACTTTCTGGTTCAACTGGAAAACTTTTTCAGGATACCAGGAAGCTAGTCTTGATGAAATAATTTCCTTTCGCCCGGAGGATTTTCCTCCGGGCGTTCTAATAATATTATGTGGGTACTATGATAAAATACATTGGATCAATCATCCTTTTCATTTCATTAATGTTCGGTTCGGAATATCATTCGGATCGAATTTTGGTTTATGTAGATAATGCATTAACCGAATTCGAATATTATGGAACACAAAATGCATGGACAAACCATTATGAAATAAATTCAGCGCTAATTGACCTAAATGTTTCCGCATTTCATCCATGGTTGCCAAATGCACGAGCAAATGAACATGATGGTGAAGTCTATTTATCTCGATTCTATGAAATTGTATTATCTGACAATAGGTCTGATCTGCAACAGGTGATCAATCAAATCGAAAATACACCAGGTTTCATTAATGCTGAACGGAAACCAGTTATTCGTGCTGATTATGTCCCTAATGATCAATATTTTTCTCAGCAATGGGCTTTGCCAAATATACAGGCTACTGAAGCTTGGGATTTATGGGATATTGCTAGTGGAGAAATCCCTGGAACCAACACGACCAGAGAAATTATAGTTGGGGTTGTTGATGATGGTGCTCACTGGACGCATCCTGATTTGATTGCTAATATTTGGAATAATTTGGGCGAGGATATTGATGGTGATGGGATTACACTTACAAATGAAAGTGGCACATGGGAATTTGACCCTGGTGACATAAATGGTGTAGATGATGATGGCGATGGATTTATAGATAATTTTATGGGTTGGGATGTCTCTGCAACTTCTAGTACACAAGATAATGATCCATATGTTGTTCCTGGAGATGGACATGGGACAAATGTTTCTGGCTGTGTTTCAGGTGTTACTGATAATTCTATTGGAGTTGCTTCCGTTGGTTGGTCTGTCAAGGTAATGCCAATTAAAGCATCATATGCAAGTAATGGATTTATAGATAATGGATATGAAGGTATTTTGACAGCCGCCCAACAAGGCGCTGATGTTATAAATTGCAGTTGGGGGGGGTCTGGTTTTAGTTCAGCTGGTCAGAATATAGTTAACGTGTGCTATAATACATATAATGCAATTGTCGTGGCTTCTGCAGGTAATGGAAACGCTGATGGTTCTGGAGTAACAAATCTAGACACTCATTATCCAAGTGGTTTTGACAATGTTATCTCAGTTACGGCTACAGGTCAAGGCGACCATTTTAATTGTTGGGCTACTGGTGGAACCACAGTCGATATAGGTGCTCCTGGAGAAGGCATTCGTACAACCGGTAATGCATCCGGGTATGAGAGTCCATCAGGAACATCGTTTTCTTCTCCGATAACAGCTGGTGCTGTTGCATTGGTGTGGTCCAAATTTCCAGATGAAACGAAAGACTGGGTAATCCAAAAAATTATTGATAATACCGATACTTATACGGATATGGATAGAGATTGTACTGTTAAAAATAATGGAGAATCTCAAGGTCATGTAGAAAGTATGACCGGGATGCTTGGTTCTGGAAGATTGAACGTATTCAAAGCTTTAGCTGGCGGTATTTTCCCAAGCTTGGTGGTTGATGACATCAATTTGCAAAATGACACAGACGGGGACGGAGTCTTTAATCCTGGTGAAACAATCAATGCGAAAATTATTGTTGCCAATGAAGAAGGCTGGGCAGATGCTACAGATGTTGTGGCAGTACTATCAACGGACGATCCACGAGTGACAATTATTGATAATATAATAGAATTTCCCAATGCTATACCAGGTGGTTCGTCGGCCTTTACACTATTTGATTCATTTCAGTTTTCTACAAGTGCTGATGCTGTTACTGGGAATATAGACTTTCTTGTTACTATGTATGCTGGTGCCGATCCCCTTATATACACAGTGGAAGAAGAAATTGTAATAGAATTGAGTTTAAATCAAGCAGGATTTCCATTTGCGGCTAACAGTGTTAAATCCTCTCCAATTGTACGAGATGTTAATGGAGATGGAAATAAAGAAATATTTTTTGGTGCTGATGATTTCAAATTATATGGCTTAAATATTGACGGAACTGAAATATCAGGGTTTCCAATTATTACTGGTAATCAAGTACGCTCATCACCGGCTATTGGTGATGTTCAAGGCGATGGCGATTTGGAACTAGTTTTTGGCTCGAAAGATAGGTCCCTATATATTGCGAATTATGATGGTTCTAACGATGCTGTTTACGTCTCAACTGGTTACATTATGGATACGCCAGTGCTTGCAAATGTAGACAGTGATGCTGAATTAGAAATTGTATTCGGGACATTTGAAAGCGGATCTAGCGGTAAAATATATGTTATAAATCATGACGCCACTGATGTACCTGGGTTCCCGGTTGATATTGGTGAAATTATAATGGTTGCTCCGGCAGTAGATGATATTGATAATGATGGATTAATTGATATAATTGTAGGCACGTGGGGGAATAATATTTATGCTCTCAGTGCAGATGGAAGTATCAAATCAGGATTTCCTTTTGCTACTGGAAATAGAATAAATATATCACCTTCACTGGCTAATGTTACCGGAGATTCAAACTTAGAAATTGTTGCAGGTAGTGACGATCAAAATATGTATATCATCAATTCTTCCGGGACAGAAATATTACACATTGAAACAGGTGGTATGATTAAATCGAGTCCGTCGTTTTATGACTTTAATGGAGACTCTTATCCAGAAGTATTATTTGGTAGTCAGGATAGTCATGTATATGCCTACGATGTCGAAAATAATCAGCATGTGTCTGGATGGCCCGTAAATGTAAATGCCTTAGTTTATTCATCTCCTGTAATTGGTGATATAGACAATGATGGTGAACCCGATATAGTTATCGGAAACTATAGTGGAATTACAGCTCTAAGTTTAAGTGGCGATATTAAAGCAAATATGCCAATTAATTTTGCGGCTAATGTAGAAAGCACTCCGATCATTGATGATATTGATGGAGACAACGATTTGGAAATTATTGTTGGATCATCAACTGGTTTACAAGTCATTGATTTAAAAATGACGGCGGGCGAAACTGCTTCATATTGGAATTTGTACCGTGGGAATTCATATAGAACTGGATCTTATCACGACATTAACCTTGCCATAGATGATAATGAAACTAGTATTCCGTTGTTATTTAACATTGGTAATGCTTATCCAAATCCATTTAATCCAAGCACATCCTTACATATATCATTACCGGATGATGATTTGTTAAAGGTTAATATCTATAATATACTTGGACAAGAAATTGCAGTGTTGACAAATCAAGTATATCGTGCGGGTGAATACACACTGAAATGGAATGGAGAAACATCCCAAAGTGAACCGGCGGGTACTGGAATCTATATCATTTCAATTAAATACCAGAATAACTTCAATACACAAAAAGTGTTGTTGGTTAAATAAAAATACGAATTTGAAATACTTCAAAATCTTACTAACTTTGAAAACACGTTTAATGGCGGAGAGTAATTAATGCTACATAATAAATCACTAAAAATATTTACAATTCTAGGTTTCCTGATCTCTGGGACCTTCGCAATTGACTGCGCGGCAGATACATCATACCACGTAGATATACGTACAATGTTACCTGATGGAACACCAAATCCAAATTACGGACAAGAAATTGCTACTGGTTTATGTGCCTGTCTGGATTTTCATGGGGAATTGACTGTAAATGCAGCAGATTCAACAGTTACATTGGTTCTTCGTATTGTAGATAACGAACCTATTCGAGGTGCCGAAATTGATATTTATCATGATTCCCCTGGATTAGCATATGATAGTTATGGTTCGGTTACAAAAGGGGCAAAACTTCTTAATGTAACGAATCCGGATGGTGTACCTAAAACAATGACACTTTTAGCCAATGAGATCGGTGATCATATAAAAGTTATGGCATATAGTACATCACAAGCTCAAACTGAAGGTGACGGCGTAGAAGGCGATTTAATACTGGTAACATATAAAGCCGTAAATGGTGTAAACGCTCTTGAAGGTGTCCCTATCAATTTTGGAATTGGTGTATGCAATTTACCTGGGACATCTCTGGCGCCAGATTTATTGAATGTTGTGTGCGACTTCCCTGATACTTTAAATCCAACGACTGTAAATGTCGTAATGGATATTGTGGAAAAACCAGGTGTGCCAACTCAATTTAATCTCGCGCAAAACTATCCAAACCCATTTAATCCTACTACAAATATTGCCTTTGATATTTCTCAGAGCGGTCAAGTTACAATAAATATTTACAACCTAATTGGTCAACAGGTTGTCACGCTTGTGAATGAGGAAATTCATGCTGGTAGATATGAAGTTGAATGGAATGGTCTAGACGCGAATAGTAATATAGTAGCCTCTGGTGTTTATTTCTATGAGCTGAGATCTGAAAACTTTAACGCACGCAAGAAAATGATTTTATTGCGATAGGTGCAAACAAGATAATTATCCTTTAAATTCCCCCATTCAAAGATTTGGATGGGGGAATTTTTTTATGAGCCGTCATATTCTGATATTAATTATTATGCTAAGTGGCTTGATAATAGGTCAAGTTACTAGTTCTTCTATTCAAACGGATCGAGAATGGAAAGAGTATACGAGCGTCCAAAAAATTGAATTAATATCATTATCAAATTATTTATATGAGAATAAACTTTATGATCAAGCTATACTGTCTTTTTTCCAATATATATACCGATATCCAGGAGACAGCCTCGAACCCCTTGCATATTACTATATCGGTCGATGCTATGAAGAATCTTTCCAGCCACAATTAGCCATAGAATATTATGAGAAAATCCGGACTAATTCTCTTACCGATACAAAACTTAATCAATTGGCAGAATATCGGTCAGGGATATCCGAAATACTTATCAATAATGATACTGAGGTATACGATCTAACGGTTGGGGAAATTGATCCATATTTGCTTACACTCAGGGGATTAGTTGAATTTCGTGCTATGAGGTGGTCCGATGCTAGGCAATCTTTCCAAGCCGCTGAAGCATCATTTAATGATACATATTATTCGAAACTATTACGTGAAATGTATGAATATATAGATCATGCTGTTTTGTTATCGGGCAAAAAACGGTGGATTACATTGCTCAGCTCAGTTTTCCCTGGTGGGGGATGGGTGTATCTTGATGATTATAATTCTGCAATTGGAACGTTTGTAGGAGTCACTATACCGCTTATATATACATTTACAACAGTTGATTTAACTACTGCTAGCTTGCGGTATGAATACGC
>FLOH01000124.1_pt1:105000-220204 | contig 220204 bp, 179 predicted proteins | sample 756751 | NCBI WGS metagenome assembly FLOH01 (sample SAMEA4026879, study PRJEB14308) | marine metagenome | biome: coastal water; material: water | depth 74 m
TAGCCCCAGGAAGAGAAAATAATAATGATTCCCTGAGTAGCGGCGAGCGAACGGGGAAGAGCCTAAACCATTAACGTGCCAAGCTTGCAGGCGTTGCGTTAGTGGGGTTGTGGGATCAGTCTAGAGTCAGCTGCAATTGATTCGACAAGTCAAAAAATCTGAAGTTAGTTGAAGAGAATGGAAAGTCTCTCCATAGAAGGTGATAGGCCTGTAAACGAAAACTGAAGATCTTGTTGAGATTGACACCCGAGTAGCGCGGGACACGAGAAATCCTGTGTGAATCTCCCAGGACCATCTGGTAAGGCTAAATACTCTCATGTAACCGATAGTGAACTAGTACCGTGAGGGAAAGGTGAAAAGTACTCCTATGTGGAGAGTGAAATAGAACCTGAAACCGTATGCCTACAAGCGGTCAGAGTCCCGATTCGTCGGGATGATGGCGTGCCTTTTGTATAATGAGCCAACGAGTTGCTCGTATGTTGCAAGGTTAAGTCTAAAAGGACGGAGCCGAAGGGAAACCGAGTCTGAATAGGGCGTTTAGTAGCATGCGGCAGACCCGAAACCGAGTGATCTAGCCATGGCCAGGTTGAAGTTCCGGTAACACGGAATGGAGGACCGCACCCACCAGCGTTGAAAAACTGGGGGATGAGCTGTGGTTAGGGGTGAAAGGCCAATCAAACTCGGAGATATCTGGTTCTCGCCGAAATGCCTTTAGGGGCAGCGTCATAATAGTGTATCGGGGGTAGAGCACTGAATGGGCTAGGGGGCCTACAAGCTTACCAACCCCAATTAAACTCCGAATACCGAATACATGTTTTATGGCAGTGAGACTGCGGGGGATAAGCTTCGTAGTCGAAAGGGAAACAGCCCAGACCAACAGCTAAGGTCCCTAAATCTATGCTAAGTGACAAAGGATGTCAAATCACCCAGACAGCTAGGAGGTTGGCTTAGAAGCAGCCATCCTTTAAAGAAAGCGTAATAGCTCACTAGTCGAGGGGTTTTGCGCCGATAATATCCGGGACTGTAAGCATAGTACCGAAGCTTTGGGATCCATTTATGGATCGGTAGGCGAGCGTTCTATTAACCTGTGAAGGTTGACCCGCGAGGGCAGCTGGAGGAGATAGAAATGAGTATGTTGGCACGAGTAGCGATAAAGTCCGTGAAATTCGGACTCGCCGAAAGCCCAAGGGTTCCTGAGTAAAGTAACTCTGCTCAGGGTTAGTCGGATCCTAAGCCGAGGCCGAAAGGCGTAGGCGATGGAAAACAGGTTTAATATTCCTGTACCGGTACATGATTGTTTGAACTATGGGGGGACGCAGAAGTGAAAGGTTAGCCTGGTTTTGATTGTCCAGGTTTAAGTGCGTAGGAGGTTCCAATAGGCAAATCCGTTGGAACACTACTCCGAGACACGAATAGGAGGGCTTAGCCCACAAACTGACCCTAAACATGCTGCCAAGAAAAGCCTCTATGTTAGATCATGGACCGACCGTACCCTAAACGGACACACGTGGGCGAGGAGAGTATCCTAAGGCGCTTGAGAGAATCCAAGTAAAGGAACTAGGCAAATTAGCCCCGTAACTTCGGGAGAAGGGGTGCCTCGATTAGGTGAAGTTCTTCGCGAATGGAGCTGAAAGAGGTCGCAGTGACCAGGCCCAAACGACTGTTTACTAAAAACACAGGTCTCTGCTAAGTCGTAAGACGAAATATAGGGACTGACACCTGCCCGGTGCTGGAAGGTTAAATGGAGGGGTTAGACTTCGGTCGAAGCTCTGAAATGAAGCCCCAGTAAACGGCGGCCGTAACTATAACGGTCCTAAGGTAGCGAAATTCCTTGTCGGGTAAGTTCCGACCTGCACGAATGGTGTAACGATTTGGGCACTGTCTCTACTTGGAGCTCAGCGAAACTGAAGTGTCGGTGAAGATACCGGCTACCCGCGGCAGGACGAAAAGACCCCGTGAACCTTTACTATAGCTTAGCATTGGATTCTGGTTCTATATGTGTAGGATAGGTGGGAGGCTTTGAAGCTTCAACGCTAGTTGGAGTGGAGCCATCCTTGAAATACCACCCTTGTATTGCTAGAATTCTAATCTTGACCCTTGAATCAGGGCAGGAAACAGTGTTAGGTGGGTAGTTTGACTGGGGCGGTCTCCTCCTAAAAAGTAACGGAGGAACCCAAAGGTCTCCTCAGCACGGTCGGTAATCGTGCGTAGAGCGCAAAGGCATAAGGAGGCTTGACTGCGAGGTCGACGGACCGAGCAGGTACGAAAGTAGGGCTTAGTGATCTGGTGGTACCGTATGGAAGGGCCATCACTCAATGGATAAAAGGTACTCCGGGGATAACAGGCTTATCTCCCCCAAGAGTTCACATCGACGGGGAGGTTTGGCACCTCGATGTCGGCTCATCACATCCTGGGGCTGAAGAAGGTCCCAAGGGTTGGGCTGTTCGCCCATTAAAGTGGTACGTGAGCTGGGTTTAGAACGTCGTGAGACAGTTCGGTCTCTATCCGCCGTGGGCACAAGAGATTTGAGGGAATCTGCATCTAGTACGAGAGGACCGATGTGGACGAACCTCTGGTGCACCAGTTGTCTCATCAGAGGCATCGCTGGGTAGCTATGTTCGGACAGGATAAGCGCTGAAAGCATATAAGTGCGAAGCCTATCCCAAGATGAGATCTCTCTACCGTTAAGGTAATAAGGCTCGTTGGAGACTACAACGTTGATAGGCCACAGGTGTAAGTTCAGTAATGAATTCAGCCGAGTGGTACTAATATGCCGAATGGCTTTATCAATCTTTCGTTTTTATAAATCGAGGCATCAATTTCCAAAAAATTATTATTATTCCGGTGATCATAGCATAGAGGTCACACCCGTTCCCATCCCGAACACGGAAGTTAAGCTCTATTGCGCCGATGGTACTGCACGGGAAACCAGTGTGGGAGAGTAGGTCATCGCCGGGAACCTTTTGCCCTGACATCTTTGATGTTGGGGCTTTTTTATTTGTATGATGAACCTCACAGCATTCATAATACATTTATTTGTAATTGTATAAGGAACTAGGTTCAGGTAAATTTTATCACAAGGGAGTTGAAGTACTATGAAAAATAAGCTTATACCAATTATATTAATGATACTAGTACTTTCCAGTGCGAGTAGATTATATAGTCAAACTGCTCATCTAGAAGGTCAAATATTTGAATATGCCACATATTATATAAGTAGTTTTGATTTACAGACAGGATCATCTCAGGTACAATTTTTTAATTTCAATATTATATCGGATTCGTATCCGATATATGTAAAATTATATTTTAAGGGTGATATGATTTCGGAATCTTTAGGTATAGACGAACATACTACTATCGTAGAATTACAAACTGCACCATTTGAAATCCAAGCACAAGTTGTTTTGGATAGTCGTGATATGTCCAGTGAAAATAATATTATCTATGATATGGCATCACCACCAAATGCTGTTGAAATTCATGGTCAATTATTAGAAGTAATGAATCCTGCTCAATTTGATGCGATTTTAAGTTCGGTGATAACAAGCGGAAAACTCGCTGATGGTGAATATACTTTTGAAGTAAAACTGTTTTCAGGCTCAAACCCGAATAACCTTACACTGACTGATGAAGTAGATAAAGTATTCTATATTCACTCTCCAGTTTCAATTTCCCTTGAATCACCTGGAGGAGATCTTCAGGATACAACATCAAATATTGTTTTTACTACATATCCTATTTTTAATTGGTATTCAGAAACTTGCCAGGGATGTGAAAACCATATTCGTGTAGCTGAATTCAATCCTTCAATCCATTCATCAATTGACGAAGCGATTGAAGATGATATGTCTCTACCATTCAATTCTGGTGGGAATTGGGAAGCTATCGGATCATTCAATAGTTTCCAATATCCATTATCAGGTGCAAGACCATTAGAATTTGGCAATGTGTATGTGTGGCAGATTCGCCAAACATTACTTTCAACTGCTGGACAGGAAGAATTACTCTCCCCAGTTTATGCATTTAAAATATCTGATATGAATAGTCCTTCCAGCCCTGAAACAACAAATCCTGTAATCCAAATGTTGCAACAGGCTTTGGGAGATGCACAATTCAATCAATTGATGGCGGCTGGTCAGCAATTAAATGGTTACATACCAACTGGAGATTTTTCTATAAATGGCATTCCCGTAGATGAATCGAGTGTTGCCTTTATATTGAATCAGGTGATAAACCAGAATATTCAGGTTCAATCGATTCAGGTAGAGGATTAACAATGATTAATAAAATTGTAATAATTATATTTGTTTTTTCAGCCTATTTGATGGCAGGGAGTAAAATTGCTGTAGCTACAAAGGTTACAGGAAATGCTGAATTTCAAAGAGGTACTGAGGAACAAGATTTTAGCCAACTAAAACCAGGTACAGTTTTAGAAGATGGTGACAAAGTAAAAACGGGTGCTAATGGTTTCGCAGCTGTGATTTTCATTGATGATAAATCTACGTTGAAAATTCGCGGTAATAGTGAAGTCCAAATCAATGGACAGCGATCTGCAACAAGCATATCAAAAAAGATAAATATGGAAACAGGGACGGTTCGCGCGAAAATTAACGATCAGAAAAAAAGTGAATTTGTTATTCAAACTCCCACTTCTGTTGCGTCAGTAAAAGGAACTGATTTTTGGTTTGTATCTGATCTTGCAACTGGCGATCAATTATTTGGCCTTGAGGGAAATGTGCTCTTCACAAATATACTTTCGGGTATGTCGATGGATGTGACTGCTGGATTAACTTGTGTATCTGGTCATGATGGTAGTATGGATATGGGCGCAACCAATCCTTCAGATGTACCAGTTGACCCGGATGAAACAGATGGAGGTCAATCCAGTCAAATGGAAATTCAATTTGAAGATGAAGATGGGAACACTAAAACTCTGATCATCGAATACCAATAACCCTTTTATCACCGTAAAAATTCCCATAAACTAATCCAATGAATATGTGGCTGTCCGACCATATACTTCGGAAGGGAATTGGAATCCTCCTCCTTTTTAATGTCCTGTTATCGCAACAGGACTCTCCTGTATTTCATAAAACCCCAGAAATCGCCATGTCTGGAGAACCGCTCGAAATTACAATTTCATTGTTTGAAGACATTTCAATTTTAGAAAGCACACTATTTTATCGTACTCCTGGACAACATAGCTACCGTGAAATTCAAATGAGACACACGGGCTTATCTTGGGTGGGAACTATACCGGGTGAATATATAGACGATTTTGGAATTGAATATGCTATCATATTGTTACTAACCAATGGTGGCACAATAGGTTTTCCTGAAAATGAACCTTTTGAAAACCCAATTTTTGTCCCGGCTCGTTCAATCACTGAAACAGGTAGACGATTTCGTGGTTCAGACCAATATTCAGCAGAACAAATGATGGACGCTGAATTATTAATTCTTTCACCAGAACCCGGTAGCGATAATTTACCTTCTAATATCGTGATAGCGGCTTCATTCTTCCATGCTCCTTTTGTTGATTCTTCTTCCATTCAGGTAATGGTGGATGATAAAGACTATACCGCACAAGCTCTTATTGCTGATGGATTAATAAATCTTGTCCCAGAATCCCTGGAGCCTGGACATCATAATATTTCAATCAAGCTGAAAACGGTTTATGGAGTAACCATCAAACCAGTGAATTGGTCCTTTACGGTGATAAAATCCGGTTTTAACCTCAAAGAACAACTTATTTATAGCGGAGATGCCAATACGCGATCATCCATGGAATATAACGGTGGTTCAATTTTAAATGTTTCGGATGTTTCTGTGAAAATGAACGGTAGCATTACGTGGATGGGGGTTAAAACAAACTTAAGATTATCCACAAAAGAATCGGATTATTTACAACCATATAATCGTTACTCAATGGAATTACTGTTTGGGGATTATCTATCTATCAAAATGGGTGACTATTTTCCATCAATAAACGCCTTTACGATTAATGGCAAACGAATTCGAGGACTGGGCGTCCAGATTCGACTTCCATGGGTAAAATTCCACTCAATTTCAGGAACAATAAATAGACCTGTCCACTGGAAAGGTGAGCCAAACCAAGGATATGTGTTTAATCCCTCAGATCTTAAAAAAGATACTACAGGGAGTTATGTTTTTCCCCTAGATCGAACAGGGTACACATTTAAAAGAGAAGTCAATGCTTATCAGTTATTTATCCAACCTGTGAAACGATTCTCCTTGGGTCTTCATTTTCTTAAGGCTACAGATGATAATACATCTGTAAATAGGATATTACCAGATAATGCCACCTTTGCAGTAGATACATTGATTACATCTGATACGTATACGTATCAATCTTTTATTCAAGCTGTGCAACAATTGGGTGGTACAGTCAATTTCCCAGCATCGAAATGGGGAGGAGGAGATCCCAAAGATAATGTTGTTGCCGGGTTTGAAATTGTAACATTATTTGACAATAATAAACTACGGTTTGAATTAGATTGGAATATTAGTCTATATAACAGAAATATTTGGGATGGTGCTATGTCTATTGCAGAATTGGATACTGCTTTGGATGATAGTCTGGATGGATGGATAGGAACACAATATGATGAAAATGGATTGATTCTACCCGGCTCACTATTAATTGATACATTGGCATTATTCAATCCGTTAGACTATGAAAATTTATTTACCGTGAATCAGTATATGATACCATTAGTGCCAATCGATATAGCTTCTTATTCAGATACCCCAATTGCTACGATTATGAATATGCCATCTACCGCTTACGCTATTCGTTTAATAGGTAACTATCATATTAACAATTTTACAATTGAGTATCATCAAGTTGGTCCGGAATTTGTATCATTAGGCAATCCTTATATGACAAATAATATTCGTGAATTCACGATGAAAAATCGAATTCGGCTTATGGAAAATAAACTTATCTTGAGCGCAGGTTACCAACATAGAGACAATAAAATTTTAAAAACTACCGTTGATCCATTAAACACAAATACTTTTAGTGCAAGTATGACACTCATGCCTGGAGCAGATGCTCCTACGCTTATGTTCAATATTCAATCCATTGGTAAAAACAATGAAAAGGAAGAAATTGGTTTAATTGGAGGAGAACCGATTGATTTGAGGGAAAATTCAAGAACAGTACAAACTACAATGTCCCTGAATTATCCATTTCCTACGCCAACTTCATCTCATAACATTGTTATTAATTTCAATACTGTGAAAAACACAGATAATTATGAGAGTGAACGATTGGATGGATATTTATTCCCAAAGACTGACACACGATCGTACTCAATTAATATGAGCAGTCGATTTCCAACATCCTTGCGAACTGTATTTAGTAGTAGTATCACAGAATTGGCATTACCAACGATTAGTTCCACAGGAGAAATCACAACAAAACCATTTGTTTGGACTGCCGCAAGTTTCAATGGATCATATGCAATTAATAATACAAAGCTCAGAGTGCTTGGTGGTATCAATTGGATGAATAGTAATGGCGATATTAATTCAAATATTTTCGGGATTCGTATGGGTGGGAATTATACAATTATGGAAAATATGACAGCTAATTTGTCTTCAAATTTCCGAATAATGAATACAGAAAAAACGTGGGAAATGAATAGTTATGGTGTTTTATTAACAATTGGATACAGGTTTTAATATGAAACAAATACTTAAATATTTAAAAGAGCATGGTGTAGGGATTGGCCTTACTTTAGGCTCAATCTTGGTTGTACTAATTTTGCACTTTTTTGGTACGTTTGATATTCTAGAACTGAAAACCTACGACTTCAGATTTACTTCTGTACGTGGACCATTAACAGGATGGAGAGCCACCGATTCTACATTTATTGAAAAAGGTACAGATGTTGTATTGGTTGAAGTGGATGATGAAGCATATCGTTTAATGCCAGAAAAAGGGGGTTGGAATGAATGGCCTTATCCTCGTGTTGTATGGGCACATACGATCGACAATCTATCTCGCGCTGGAGCAAAAGTAATAGCATTTGATATTCAGTTTGATGCATCCAAAGAGGGGGATGATGAAATAGCTCGTGCAATCATTGATGCTAAAGCACGTGGGACGACAGTTATAATTTCAGTTAAAAAGGCAACAGAATCGACGCGAATTCCACCAACATACATTGCTGAACCAACTGCAATAATAAAAGCTGCAAATCCTGAAGTTGGTTTGATTAACGACATGATGGATGAAGATGGATTTTCACGTCAATATCAATTATGGGATGAATTGAGACACGAAACAGGTAAGGCACATTTAACATTTGGAGTTAAAAGTATAAGAGCATTTCTAGATATTCCTGATTCTACTATCCCGCAATTTGACACTGATTTAGGTGTTTTTAATTTTGGACCTCTGAAGATTGAAGCCTATGGGGCAACTAATAATTTTCTAGTAAATTATTACGGTCCACCCTCTGGTTATAAAATTCCGTCTGAAGAATATTTTCCACCTTGGAATACGTTTTCACGTTATTCGCTAGCATATATTATCGATACAGATTTAGTAACACTCAATAATCCCGAAGAAGATATCGATTGGATGAATCAATTTATTCCAGGCGAAATTCCAGATTGGATTCAAGCAATAGATGATCCTGTAGAACGTACCGAAATGATGACAATTATGGGATTAGGGGAAGATTTTGATATTACTTCATCCCCATTTTATAATAAAATAGTAGTTATTGGGGTAGCTGTTGAAGTTATTCATGATTCAAAATCGACACCATACTATAATTATTTTGGATTGCAGCAATTGACACCTGGAATGGAAACCCATGCGAATGCAATTCAAACACTTCTCCATAACAATTCAATCAATGTATATGGGAAACGATTAACTCAAATTCAACAAGATCAGAATAAATTCTTAACTCTTTATAAGCATGGTCAATTGATATTACTACTTTGCATTATTGCTTATATCCTATTATCATTTATGAATCCCGTTTTGGCTGGTATATTAATATTTATTGAAGGATTAGTGTATTTTGGTTTAGCATGTGGTCAATTTACCAATGATTCATTTTGGATGGTAAAAGTTCTATTGCGAAAGGTCTTTCCAGAGAGTTTTGTTATTGATCATCCATCGTGGTTTTTTTCAGATTTACCCGGAATTGGCGAAAGCACAATGATACCCATTATTGTTCCTATCGCCGGAGTATTAGTGACGTATACGAGTAACGTGATATACAAATTTCTTATTGAACAACGGGATAAAAAATTCTTGAAATCTACCTTTAGCACCTATATTTCTCCGGACCTGATTGATCGAATGTATGAACAGAAACAACAACCGAAACTTGGTGGGGAATCAGGATATCACACCGCCTTTTTCTCTGATATACAAAGCTTTTCTTCATTCTCTGAAGTACTTGAGCCAGAAAAAATGGTCGCTTTAATGAATGAATACTTAACGGAGATGACGGATATATTATTGAAGAGAAAAGGTACATTGGATAAGTATATCGGTGATGCTATTGTTGGGTTTTATGGTGCACCTGTACCTGTGGAAGATCATGAATACCAGGCCTGTATGACAGCACTGGAGATGGAAATAAAGTTGGTTGAACTTCGTGAAAAATGGAAATCGGAGGAAGGTTGGCCTGAAATCGTTCATAATATGCAACACCGGATTGGACTAGGATCCGGAAATATTGTAACAGGTAATATGGGTTCAACGATGCGGATGAACTATACCATGATGGGTGACACAGTGAATATATCTGCACGACTCGAAGCTAGTGCAAAGCAATACGGCATATACATACAGGTGTTGGATACTACACGAAATGCTGTAAAAGAGAGATTTGAATGGCGTTTCCTTGATTTTGTTCTGGTAAAAGGGAAATCAATTCCTGTAAAGACCTATGAATTGATGTCAGAAAAAGAAAAAGTAACAGAAGAAATATCTACACTATTGGATGCATTTCATGCCGCGCAAGATCAATATTTTGCTCAGAATTGGGATGCGGCAATCAAAGGATTTCAAGAATCGGAAAAATTGGAAAATATGTTTCCGGGAAGAAATACAAATCCTTCAGTCATATATATTAAACGATGCGAATATTTAAAAGAAAACCCGCCCGGTGATGATTGGGATGGTGTATGGACATTGACCGCAAAATAAATGTGAGAATAGTCACGGTGATTTCTTAAATCATTCTCTATTTTAATGTTATGTTGAGGAGAAAAATACATACGGCATTTATTTGGATACTGATTCCAACTTTTGGATTCATAATATCATGCAAATCATTTGATATGTTTGGCGAGATAACAAATCCATTTGATCCATCCAGTAACAGTTATGCTCCGCCACAAACTGAATTTGTAGGCGGACCAGCAAATGACGAAGTCATTCATGTAAATGAGACAACCTTACAGTGGCGACATGCCAATCAAATTTATTGGCCAACTGATTCTGCTGGTTATACGGTTGCTGCAGCTGTAGAGTTTGCTTATCGTATTAATTCCGGTTATTGGTCAGAATTTAAAAGCGGTCGTGAACTATTAATAGATTCCCTCTCATATTGGACATTTGATACTTCTACAGGTATTCATTCATTTCAATTATCAGGTTTGGAAGATCGTCAGTATTTCTTTGAGGTTATGTGTCATTATCCCACTGATATTGAAGAAGGAATAGCAAAATTTCGCAGATTTATCGTCGATGCTCTTCAAGGACCTGGACTTATATTATCACCTGCAATCGCGAATATAGATTCCAACGGGACATTTGTTCTTACTGTTGTGGGAATTGATGTAAACGATCTAATGGGAGTACATGCATTTGTAAAATATAATCCAGATGACTTTTTAATCCAGAATTATACAGTACAATCTGATTCAACACATTTTCTTATGCAAACACTAGCTCCTAACATTGATGATTTTTCGTTTATCGAGAATGATGAAACCAGTGGATTACTTGATGTGAATATTGCTATTACAACTGGAGTAGGGAATGGTGTAAATGGAACAGGAGAAATAATCCGTCTGACCATGAATCATATCGGTACTCGAGGAAATAAAACTATAGAAATCCTGCCAGAATCAGCGCTGAGGAATACATTGAACGAAGATCAACTTATTCTCATACAAAATGCAACCATAAATATTTGGTAATCCATGAACAAATTAACCCGGAAATAAATATGAAGAAATTCACCGGATTCATTACAATACTTCTTTTTTCAACCATACTTACAGCCCAAATAGCTGAAGTTATAAATGTGACCGCCTCTCAACGAACGGATGGGTCAAAGATCGTGGATATTTATTACAATCTTTCAGAAGATATCACATTTTCATCATTTACAGTCACCGTAGAAATCAGTACCGATGGGGGAGCATTGTTTTCAAACTCTTCTTTTGTGTCAGGCGAAACTGGCAATGGAATTGTTGCAGGTATCGGCAAACACATTATTTGGAACTTAGGTGCGGAATATTACGGGATGTTTAGTAATCAGACCGTCATTCGGGTCATTGCTACAGGAAGATTTGTTGAAGTACCGTTTGCGTTTTCTGTAGTTCAGGCTGGTGAATTCACTTATGGCAGCGGGAATGAGACGAGAAATATTCCCTATGACTATGAAATGATGACTTTTGAAGTGACAAACGCGGATTACGCAGCATTTCTCATTGATGCCATGGAAAGTGGTGATGTGTGGTTAAATGGCGATAATATAAGGGGATTTTATGCAGGTGATGAATATTATGGGTCAGGTGATTATGATCTTATTCACTTACCTGGAAGCCGTATTTATTGGAATGGGACTACATTTATTGTGCAGGAAGGTTTTGGTCAACACCCGGTAGTGCAAGTGAATTGGTTTGGTGCAAACAAATTCGCCGAATTTTATGCATTACGACTACCATCAGATGAAGAATGGCAAAAAGGAGCAAGGGGAAATACAGGGTTTACATACCCATGGGGTAATTCGATTGATGGAACCTATGCAAATTATCAAAACAGTGGAGACCCGTATGATAATGGTACAACACCAGTCGGTTTTTTTAATGGCGGTTTAAATGATGGGTTTCAAACTAATGACTCCCAATCTCCTTATGGAGTATATGATTTGAGTGGGAATGCGGCTGAATGGACGTCAAATTGGTCTCCAAATAATGGTAGCCTCAGAATTTTTAAAGGCGGTTCTTGGGAATGGGGGACTGGTGAATGTCAATCTTATTGGTGGGGTGAATGGTTGAATTCAAATGATATGTCTCCTTCATTAGGCTTCCGATGTGTTCGCACCATTAGTTCTGCTCGAGCCGATTATTTATTGAATAAACCCACTCCAAAAACAAAAGCAAAATCCAATAAATAAAATGCGTCACTTTTTGGTCATAGTATTCATTTTGTCATTGATCTTTGGTCAAACCGATACCACCGCAACCTTTACTGGAGTGTCAAATAGTATAACAATAGATGCAACAAATCCATCCGTTGATTGGTTCTCTCCTGATGGTGGTGAAATATATGCAGTAAGCGAAACATTTGCAGGATCATGGTCAGCGACCGATGATAGCTTTGGGTCAAATCCCATACAGGTTGATTTTGCCACAGAAATCGGTGACTATTATGAATCTGTTGCCACAAACATGACTAATTCAGGAATGGACAATTTTTCTGCTCCTGCAACTGAAACGAATTATTTGCGAATACGAATCAGAGCCATTGACTTATTCGGGAATATTGGAGAAGACTATAGTCAGGGATATATCCTCATTGGTACTGGCTCAGGTTCGGGGATCGACACAACGGTTACTATTTCTCAGGTATCTCAATACTTTATCACTGATGCAGAAAACCCGCAACTTGACTGGTTAGTCCCCAATGGCGGTGAAACGTATAGCCAAAGTGAGACCATAACAGGAACTTGGAGTGCTAGCGATCAGAGTTTTGGAAATAATCCCATAAGCGTTAGCATCATAAAATCCATTGGTGATACCGTGACTTCTTTATTGGACCAAATTGCGAATTCCGGCTCCGCGAATATTACATTGCCTGCGATAGATACTTGGTTCGCACGACTTCAAATCGTAGCAAAGGATGGGTTTGGTAATGCTTCAATAGACGCCAGTGATGGCTATTTTATTATTGGTTCACCTCCTGGTATTGGAACCGATACAACCGCAACTTTTGAAAATGTAACGATTCAAACCGTTGTTGATGCTTCCGATCCATTTGTTGATTTAACGACTCCTGATGGAGGTGAAACATATCTCGAAAATTCGACGATCAATGTATTCTGGTCTGCAAATGATGAATCTTTCGATTCAAGTCCGATTCGAATAAGTATGGCTACAGAAATTGGAGGATTCTTTACTGAGCAAACGGGCGATATTACAAACGATGGATTTGATCCAATTATAGGACCATCTGGTCAGGTTGAATATGGTCAATTCCGTGTAGTAGCTACAGATACTTTTGGTAATGTTGGTATGGATCAAAGTAATGGATACTTTTCTATATTTGTTTCTGGGTCAGGTGCCATACAAGGATATATCAGTGCAAATCGCGACATTAATGGAACGTTATTTCTTTCTTTGTGGAACCCCGGACATGATCCCGAAATAGATCCGCCAGACATAGAAAAAACACCAATACCTATAAACCTAGTGACCTCTGATCAATATTTATATTCCTTTTCAAACTTGGATCCAGGTGTCGGTTACATGGTTCAAGCCTTTATCGATGCAGCTGGATCGGCAAACAGCGGAGTTGCTTTTTGTGATTTGGCATTGGATTTATCAGGGCTTTCGCTGCCACTCACAGTGGAAACAGATTTAGTAACACAAGACACTGATATCGTTCTTTCAGAGTGTCCTGATACCGACCCGCCAGCCATTCCAACATCATTTTTAGTAGCCGCAGGAGATCATAATGCACAATTATCATGGGCAAGCAATACTGAGTTTGATCTGTCTGGTTATGTGATTTATAGAGGAGAGACTTTAAACACAATTGCCTATCATGATGATGTTTTTGTTCCTGATACTACATATATAGACCCCGGTTTAGTAAATGGTCAGGAGTATTTCTATCAGATCACTGCCAGGGATGGTTCTGGCAATGAAAGCGACACAACGAATGTACAATCTGTCCTTCCAAATGGCGCACCGCAATGGGTAGCTCTTTCCGATACATCATTTTATGAGGATGATTCACTGGTAATTGATTTATATAATATCGTCACCGATGATAGCGATGCTGATGAAACCTTGATTTTTTCGATCCCGGCTGGGAATCAAATATATTTAATCTATGACGAGATCAATCATGCAATAAAATTTATAGCCGATCCTGACTCAAGCGATTTTTCAGAAGAGTTTACACTTCATGTTACTGATCCACAGGGAGCATCTTCTGAGTTGATTCTAAATGTAATCGTTATTCCCGTGAATGACAAACCGGTTATTACATCAGCGGAACAAATTACTGTTACGGAAGAAACGCCATTTACGTATGATGCAATAGGGTTTGATATTGATAGCCCAATCATAACTTATGAATACGATATTTTCCCATTTTGGACTGTTGTAAATGGACCATCAATATCTGGTATTCCAGATGATTTTGCATCAGATACGCTTTTCAGGATCATTGCCTCAGATGGTGAATTAAATGATACGTTAGTTGTCAATATGTGGATTACATATATAAATGATCCACCTGTGATTGTTTCTCAAACTGTTGTTTCAGCAACCGAAGACGAATACTTTGTTTATTACGGACAAGTTAACGATCCTGATAACGCGAACCATGAGTGGTATTTTGAAAATATGCCACAATGGATGGCAGCAAGTGGAGATTCAATTTTTGGTATACCAATTCAAGGAAATGGGGATACATCGTTTACATGTATAGTAACTGACGGAGAATACTTTGATACTTTGGAAGTAACAGTCAATATTACCCCTGTAAATGACCCACCTGTGATAATTTCTGAGAACTTTGCATCAGCGACTGAGGACGAATATTTTATTTACCACGGACAAGTTGACGATCCTGATAATGCAAACCATGAATGGATTTTTGAAAATATACCACAATGGATGGTAGCAGGTGGAGATACTATATATGGTATACCAATTCAAGGAAATGGGGATACATCGTTTACATGTATTGTAACTGACGGAGAATACTTTGATACTTTGGAAGTAACAGTCAATATTACACCTGTAAATGATCCGCCAGTGATCGTGTCAGAGGCTGTTGCTTCAGCTACCGAAGACCAATATTTTGTTTACCACGGACAAGTTGATGATCCTGATAACGCGAACCATGAGTGGATTTTTGAAAATATACCACAATGGATGGCAGCAGGTGGAGATTCAATTTTTGGAACTCCCACGGAAGGTATAGGTGATACATCATTTACATGTATTGTTTCTGATGGAGAATATCTGGATACGATGGTAGTGATGGTCAATGTAACTCAGATAAACGATCCCCCGATTATGACATCAGATCTTAATGTAGGTGCCACAGAAGATGAAGAGTTTAGTTACAAAATTGAAGGATACGATCCAGAAGGTCTCGGCGTAAACTGGCAATTCGTTTTTGTACCGTCATGGGTCAATTATATATCTGCAGATTCTTTACATGGTATCCCTGAGGAAGGCGACCTTGATACGACTTTTCAGATTAATGGAAGCGATGATGAGCATTCTATCAATTGGGATGTTGCCATTCAAGTCACACCCATAAATGATCCACCCGTTATTACGTCGCAGAACACGATATCGGGCAATAGTGGTCAATATCTGGTTTATTTTGCATCTGCCACAGACCCCGATAATTCTTCGTTATCATGGACATATCCGGTTTTGCCATCATGGTTGGAAGCGAATGCCGATTCTATATTTGGTACACCAGAACCCTATCATACGGATACGCTCTTTGTTATTCATGTTTCTGATGGAGACCTCTTTGATCAGATTGAAGTCCAGGTTCCATTAAATGAGGGCAATCAGCTTCCTCTTGTTCACATAAACAATATTCAATCAGAACAACACAAGGATGTGAACATAAAAACATTTATTGAAGATCCAGATAATGATCAATTAACGTGGCTACTGGAATATAATACAGGTGATGGCAATTGGAATACGGCGACAATCCTTTCTCAAATTGGGACACCAGGATTGGATACTCTTACATTAGTATGGGATAGTTGGGCTGATCTTCCCAATGAATATTTTAATCAACTGACAGTTCGATCAGTGGCTTTCGATAATATTGGTACAAACTATATGAGTACCGATCCATTCCCAATAGATAATCATGTGGGTAGCGCTTCATTTGGAATAGACGGATCAGAAGAAGTATCCTTGACAGTTGAACTTCCTTATGAAATAATTGATCCTACTCAGGATAATTATAATTTAACAATTACTTATTCAGTTGATGGAATTATTTGGGAATCCCTTTCCATGGATGAGAATACTGATAATATTTCTCCAGATAATTACACTGGAATTTTCCATTGGAATTCTGAGTTGGATTTACCTGGAATGGACGCAATCATCACATTAGCAATTGCCTGTCAAGACGCATGGGAATATGGTTTTGGAGATACTATTTCGATTCCATTGGATAACGAATTTTTACCAACGATTAGTGCTGTGGGAAATAGTGCAAAACATTGGTCTGATCCGGTTCAGTTTTCCGTGACAGCTGAAATCGATGCAACAACACTTGAATCAGGGATATCTGTTATAAGTACGCAAGGTAACTATAATATTAGTGCAACCTGGCAAACTCAATCTCAAATGATTCAGATTATACCTGAAGGCGGGTGGATCGCAGGAGATGGATTCCAGGTGACTATATCAAATACAGTATCTGATATTTTTGGTAATCCTTTAGATGGTAACCAAAATGGAGATCCAGATGGAGTTGCGGATAATATTGTAATTGATTATAATGTTCATTTTGTGGGCGATTATGATGAATCTGGATTGGTGGATTTTGAAGATTTAATTTATTTCCAGCAAGCATGGTGGCGTGATCCTAGCGATCCTTTGGATGATTTAGGCCCTGCTTCGGGATTGATACCACATATTCAAGTTGAAGCTGATACTGCCATAAATTTTGAAGATTTAATGGTGTTTGCGCAAATGTGGAATTGGTCCAATGAACAATCAGGTCGAATATTAGCACGTGGGAGTGAATTTTCAGATTTTGATATATTGAGTTTAGATGTAACATATCCAAAGCGGCAACCTGGTGATCTTGACGATATTTTAAATGTACACATCAGCCTAGACAGTGCAGTTGTTGCACCAGGGGCATGGTCAATTACACTCCATTACGATATACAAGATGTTGTCTTGCAGAATATTAATTCCAACCTTGATGATCAATGGATTACTTTAAAAAAAGAAGATCCTTTAACGGGATATGTTATTATCCAAATGGCTGATTTAAATGAAAACCAGCGCGATATGAATGGTAAAATTGTCACAATGACATTTAAACGACTGGCAGGGGAAGAGTCTGATATTGGATTGTTCGGAGATATCAGAGATCGCGACGGATATGAAATTGCAAAGACCTATGACTATCATAGAATTGAAACTGTCCGACCTATACCCTCAACATTTGCGTTGCGCCAAAATTATCCAAATCCATTTAATCCCACGACGACAATTGAATATGATCTTCCACAAGACTCTAAAGTGTATTTAGTCATTTTTGATGTATTAGGACAGCAAGTAACTGAACTTGTGAAAGAAGAACAAGTTGCAGGTTTTCATTCCATTATTTGGGATGGCACCAATGCCCTCGGACATCAGGTAAGTGCTGGTATGTACTTAATGAGCATGTCTACCAGTGAATTTTCTTCCGTGAAAAAACTTATCCTGATAAAATAGTTTATAGAAGTAATGCGATTCAGAATTGAGGGGGATTATTTGGTTTCTCTATTACCAAATTTGAATTTTTCTCCTGTGATAGTTTCATATTCAAAATCGATGTCTACGCGTGAAAGGAATTCCTCTAAAAATAGATGACTGGTTATTAATTTTGAATTAAAAGATATTAACCATCTCTTCATTCCAACTATTATATATGTACCTCCTTTATGAGGGAATGATGTACTGTATCCAGTTCCTTCATCAATAAAAATGAGTGAATCATCATGTGCCTTTTTTAATATCTCCGGCCATGATTTGTACTCTAAATTTCTATAAAAAAATCTAACATTTTTAACCTTCGCAATTCCAGGGCCACTATTCTCAATGAATATTCCTACCTTTTTATCAGAAGTATCGGAAGACATATTTAAGGTAATTGAAGTCTTAGTTAGAATTCGATTATGTTCAATTTGTTCTTCAGCCACTTTGCGGCTCAACTCAAGCTGTTCTATTTGAGCCTTAGTTGCATTTTCTGTCGATTTGAATTGTTTATTAGTAAGCCATAAGAGTCCAAGCGATATAAGTAATGCACAAATTGTAAGAATATCAAAGTCCATGATATGTAACCTCCAATAGTTCAAATTATTATACAAAAAAGTAATTGGTTTAAAGTGGATTAAAAAGCGGATTATTTTTGATATATACAATTAGGAGTTATTATGGAAATAGATTATACAACCCTGCAAATAATTATTGGCATTATCACTAGTCTTATGATTGCTTGTGCAACACTGGCAATGATGTGGAATGCAATGCGACTGAAGAAGATACAAGAATCGAATCAAAAGATGGCAATGTGGCCACATATCTTAAGTGCCTTCGATGGATTCAACGATCTCTTTGATTTTACAATAGAAAATAAAAACAAGGGTTTTAATTTAGAATCAATTAAGTCTGCATTAAAAAAATTCCAATTCTTTTTATTCTATTTAGATAATGACGATGAATTGTTTTTGGCGATTGAAAAACAATTTGGACTTTTTAATGAATATATACTTTACCAGGCTACCAAGGATTCTGAACAACCATTGAAAACTGTTACTTTAAATGACTTATTTGATGGAAATAGAAATGTAGATAACATCTTGAAAAAGAAGTATGGTTTCACTAAATAAAAAGAGTCTCATTTAATTTGCAAAAAAGTCTCATTTAATTTGCGCGAGGATAATAAGAAGTTTCCCATTTAATCATATTTAGATAGCGTATCTATCTTACAATCAAGCTTTACATTATTTGTATAAATCCCTTGATACAAAGGTTTAGAAGTTGTAACATTACTCGAACCGTGAATATCGTTCATTTCGTTAATACCGTAATATTACGGCAAACTGGGTGCGGATGAATAAAAAAACGAAAAAATTTTATACGACTGGAGATGTGGCGCGATACTGTGAGGTTGACGTTAATACCGTCAAACGATGGATACGTCAAAGTAATCTGAACGCATTTTCCACACCTTCTGGTCATTATCGTGTAACTCGTGAAAATTTCATTGAATTTTTAGATGAACAAGGTTTCACTTATGATCCGGGATTTTTTGGAGATCAGCTTTATTCAAGTGATGTTTTGATCATTGACGAAGATCCCATTAGGATGGATGAAATTCGCCACCTGCTTCGTTCAGTTTATAATGGAATAAATATTGATACGGCCTCCAACGGTTTTGATGGATATCGTAAAGTTCATCCAATCCCTCCCCGATTAATTATCGTCGATATGAAAACCACTGATGTATCAGAAATTGAATTCTTAAAAATTATACGTTCGAAAGAATCTTTTCAAGATACGCCCATACTTGTTATAACAAAATCACTGGATAAAAATCTTAGTGATGAAATAATGAAACTTCAGGTTAATCGCACTTTGGAAAGCCCGATTTCCGAAAATGACCTTAGAAGTTTTTGTGATGATGTGTTATTAAACATGGACGCTGTCCATAAGGTACAATAATAGGAATTGACCATGAATAACATGGATTATTATGAACTCGTTGATCTTCAGCGCGAACCATTTTCAATGGCTCCAGACCCCAAATTTTTTTACCATTCAAAAAGTCATGGTGAATGTTTAAATCGTTTGGAGATATCACTTCGTTTAAATCGTGGTTTGAATGTAGTTATTGGTGGTATCGGCACGGGAAAAACAACACTTTCACGATTATTATTAGGTAGGTTTGTTGAATTTGGACGTGATTACAAATTTTATCTTATTCTTGACCCTACCTGGAAGGATAATTACGAATTTCTTCATTATCTGCAAAAGATGTTTGGAATTAAAAGCAAAACAGATTTGCAAGTTGACATGATGGACCAAATTGAACATTATTTAATTGATATGGCCATCAAAAGTAAACGTAAAATAGTGTTAGTCATCGATGAGGGGCAAAAAATGGGGAATGCCCAGCTTGAGATTATTCGAACACTACTAAACTTTGAAACAAATGATGCAAAGCTTATACAGGTTATAATATTCGCACAACCTGAATTCAAAGATTTATTGGATGATCATGAGAATTTCCGAGATCGAATCGCATTTGGATATTCATTAAAGCCTTTGGATTTGGAAGATACTATCCGCTTTATTACGCACCGGTTAATCGTAGCTGGATCTGATAAGGAGAACCTGCTATTTTCAAATGATTCGATGAAGATCATCCATGAAAAAACAAAGGGTTATCCCAGAAAAATTGTAACAACATGTCATCAATTAATCATTGATATGCTACTAACGGGTAAAAAGAAAATTGATGGTGGCGATGTATTTGAAAGAATGAAAGAAACTGATCCATTCCGTGTCTGATAACGTAAAAGAAAAAAATGTCGAAGAACAAGAACTTGCAACCAACAGGTTGCTAGATCTTTTACGATCCCAACAGGTGGGTACATGGGAAGAAGAATCAAAACCTGCAAAGACATCAGAGAAAAAGGATGAAACCGCTGTTGAATTATCTGAAGAGAATCCGGAAATAGAAGTTGAAATAGAATCGCTTGAACTTGAATCATTAGAATCTTCAGTTAAGATTGAAAGTGCCATTGAAGTTGATGAAGAAAATCTTGTTCCTGAATTCGATTTAAACTCCGATCAGGAAACAGGAGGGATTTCTTCAAGGGAATTATTAGATAGTTTGGCAGATGCTTTGAAAAGCAATGTTGATCTGGATGAACCGATTGAGGAATTAGAATCGGAACCTATTAAATTTGAAGAAGAGCAAAAAACAGAAACATTCTCTAAAAATTTATTTGATGTATTAAAATTCAATACCGAAGAAACCGATGAAATTGGAAATACTGATGAATCTGATGAGGTAGTTTTAGAAGAGGAATCTGACTTAAAAGAAACGCCACAGTTATTAGATATTCTAAAAAAGTCAGACGATAAACAAAGTGAAGAACCAGTTGAACCGGATCCTGTAGTTGAAAATGATTTTGATATTTCAGAAGAAGAATCGGAAGACTTGTTAGAAAAAGATGAAGAGCTTCAAGATCTTCAAGAATTACCTTTTGATGATGACGAGCAAGGTCCTGGAATTGGAGATTTATTATCTGAAATACAGGTTCAGTCAGCAGATGCAAATACCAGTGATGAGTTAGATGCACGTCCAGTAGAATTTGATTCTCGAAATTTTACGCCATTGCCCAAAAGTGCTCTTCCTACTAAAAATCAAATTACGTTAAACTTCGTAAAACGGTATTTAAATGAATCGCGACATCGTTTATCAATTGTAATTGCAAAAGAATTTGTTCGAGTTGTTGAAGTAGAAACAACACCAACCCATTCAAATATTTTAAAAGCAAAAACGTATAGTCTCCCATTCCAGGGTACTGATGAACCAATTTATCATATAGAAGAATTAATGGATTATATTCTTGAAAATGAAGTCAATGCGAAAATTAAAAAATCGCTCTTTGCCACGATCTATAACTCGTCCATAAAATCGCGCACAAAATTATTTCAAACGCCTGTTGTAAAAAGATCTGAAATGAAAGATTTGGTAGCCTGGAATATAAAAAAGGTAATCCCTTTTAAGCCTGAAGAAGCAGCCATCAATTGGCAAATTGGTGATGTCATAGAAGATGCCAATAAACAAAATGTACTTGTGGGTGCTGTTGAGAAAAATTCATTAGAATCTCTTATTACGAAGTTTAAAAATAATAAAATCAAACTTCGTCTATTCTCTACGTTGCCAATCTTATTATGGAAGAATTTTATCCATAATTATCCAGATTACAAAGCTGGTGCTTATGCCTTGATCCATATTGGTTATAATTCCACGAACGTAGTAGTTGTGGTTAATCACGAATTTGTATTTAACCGTGAAATTGTCATGGGTGCAAAGGACTTTTATCAATCCATTCAGCAAAAAATTGTTGCCCAGGGGAAATCTGTTGAGATTACCGAAAAGGATTCAATTAGGATTCTTCGTGATTACGGAATCCCAAGAGATAAAACTGGAGTCATCCCCAATTTGGGTATTAGCGTATATAAACTTTCAATATTTCTTCGGCCTGCAATTGAACGACTTGTAAATGAGATTACTCGCTCGAAGAGCTTTTTTGCTAAACAAAGTCCGGATATGGAATGGGATGGCATTTTTATAGACGGACACGGTGCAACATTTCCTAATATAACGGAAGTTCTTGCTGAGAACCTGGAATCGCATGTTGAGATATTAAATCCAACACGATATGATTCGTATCAATTTGCAGAGGATGTCGTAATCAAAGAGAATGAAATATCATTTTATTCGTTGAATTTTGCTCTAATGAACGATACGTCAGAATCATTAAATATATTACCAAAACCTGTTCTTGCTAGTTATATGTTTATTTTCCTTTCAAAGCTTGCCGTTGCTATAGGCGCTTTTTTCTTACCATTCTTTGTTACAATGTTAATAGTTAGCCAGGTTCAATTGCGAATGCTCAAGAGCGAAGTAGAAACAAAAACATCTCAGTGGCAATTGCTGTCAGCGCAATCACAAGAATATTTTGATATTCTCAAGGATCTTGACATTATTGATGGTTATTACAAATTAATGAAGAATGACAAAATACATTCACAAAATGTTATATCAATTATGAAAATGTTATCCAAAGATGTTTCTGAGGATATCAAATTCACATCTATCGTTTTCAAAAAAGAATTAATTGATAAAAACAAAACAGATGTTAATAATCCGAGTAATTATAATAACTTAATGGAATTGTCAGGATTTGTTAAATCAGATCAATCAATTGCAGATATTCAGTTAACCAATTTCCAAATTCAAATTGAACAAACAGGTATTTTTGATTCCATAGAAAGGGAAATTAAAGAAACCAGTGAGACAAATGATGAATGGAAATTATTCTTTCAATTTAAAGTTCGGTGGTAGATAGATGAATTATCAATATACGTTTTTTGCCATGATAATATTTATTTTTCTTTCCGTGGGAGGATGGATATATAAGGATATTTATGTCTATGGATCTGAAAAAGCTATATACCGAAAAGAGTTGAATGTTTTAGACATCAGGTTCCATGAACTTTCAGCAGTTCGAAATTCTTATGAAAATGTAAAAGCAGCCTATGATCGTAAAGTGGTGAGTTTTGATACATTAAAAACGGATATGTCAATTAATAATAAAGCTTTCCTAACTCTAATGACTTCGCTACGAGATTTGGCTACTCGACAAAACATTTCTGTGCCATCCTTATCTCCAAAACTAGAAGATTCCTATCCAGCTATTAAAAACGCATTAAACCAGACATCAAAGCATATAGTGCGATATCCTGTTGAATTAACAATTCAAGGTGATTATTTAACTATCGGATCATACTTAGAAGAAATTATCACCCATAAAAAAATGTTTAATCTGGGAAGAATCAGTATTGATACAGACATTGAAACACCACAATCGTTGACATGTAGTTTGATTCTGTACGCCTACTTGTTTAAGGGAGAATAGATTATATGAATATTGATCGTCGACAAATGATTATGATTGGAGTACTTATAGTAGTCTTCCTTTATTTGCTATATGATTATGGTATCATTTTTTCCTCAGGAACGACAGAAATTGCACAAGAGATACAAGAATTAACTGAAGGGCAGGATATCGTGGATGATATTAGTGTTTATGCCGCGATGATGGTATTACCTGAAGTGAATTGGCCTGATGGTTGGAATGGAGACCCATTTTTCTATACCAAAAAGGAAATAATCGTTGAAGAAGGCGGATTGTTAGGGAATATTTTTGGTGTCACCAAAGAGGGTACAGCAATTGGCTTTGATTTAAATGGGATTTCGTGGCTGGGAAATTCAGGTTATGCACTTATCAATGAAAGTATTCTTTCTGAAGGCGATGTAATCGGAGGCTATTCAGTCGAAAAGGTTGCAGTTAATTACGTCGTACTTAAGCAGGGATTAAAAACAATTAGGCTAACACTCGATGAATAAATTTATTCAAAAACTATTTTTTATTGTATTGCTCAGTGTTTTATTTCTGCCGATTCAAGGACAGGAATTGGAATTGATTAATAGTTATGAGGCTGAAGGTGAATTAGGGATATCAATGCGATTTACGGACGATATTACTTTTATAGAAGATGCGACCTATTCGCCACCACAATTACGTATTGTTGTGCCTAATGCATCCTATCCAAAAAAACGATATCAAAAAGATATTGATCACCCGCCGTTATATCGATATACGGTTCAGGACTTGCGTGGAAAAACAAACAAAGTTGAAATAATCATGTATTTCAGCTCGTTACCTGAATATACAATTGAACTCGATCAAGAACGCATTATCCGAATATCGTGGTTGCCACAAAAGGAGGAAGTTGCAAGAAAAGTCCGTGCCCAGCGTATTTCATCCATGGAGTCAACCGTATCCTTGAATTTTAAAGATGCCCCTTTGATAGATGTATTACGGCTTTTGCAGGTCCAGAATAACTTAAATATAATTGCAGGAGAAGATGTAAAAGGGAAGGTAACTGTCGGATTAAATAATGTAAACCTAGGTACAGCCCTCGATGCCATTTTAAAAGTAAATGGATTTGATTGGTTTATGCAGGAAAATATTCTGGTAATCAAAAGTATTGAACAAGCAATGGAAGGATCTACGGATACCAGAATTTATAAATTAGAATATATGGATGCTGGTGCTGTAGCATCTGCTTTAGCAAATGTATTGACAGCAAAAGGAAAGGTTACAACCTTTGTAGCCACACAGCAAAACCCATTGGGTGCAACTTCATCTTCGGGTAGCGAAGGTGGTAGCACGGGCGGAGTATTAGGGGGTGCAGGGAGTGCTCAAGGCGCAGGGAACGCTGCACAAGCTGGTTTAACCGGGTTATTAGGCGGAATTACCTCTGGTGGTAGTTCTGAAGGATCTAGCGCAACTGGTGGTGGTGGAGCTTCAGGAGGTCAGGCGAATGCAGATCATATTCTCGTGACCGATGTCCATTATAATTTCACAAAAATTGAAGAAATTATTTTTGCGCTGGATCAGCCAGTTAAACAAATCAATATTTCTGTAAAATTCATTGAAACTAAACTAACAATGGATGAACGAATGGGAATCAACTGGTCTACGCGAACACAATTGAATGCCCCTGGAGCATCTTCAACAACAACTGCCGGAACAACGACAGGTACAACCGGTACTACCGGTACTACAGGTACTACAACTGGTACAACAACCGCTAGTACAGCAGCAACATCTTTACTTGAATTGGGCAATTGGAGGCAAGGATTAAAAGTCGCAACATTATCATTACCCATTTTCAGTGCATTACTGGAATTGTTTTCTAATGATGGAAGTACACGCCTCCTCCAAGAACCTCAAGTAACGGCAAAAAATAATTCGATGGCGACGGTGAATGTTGGAACAACCGTACCAATTTTAATACCACAAGCCGAAGGCAGTACCTTTGGGACAACGCCTTACCAGTTTCAGGATGAAGAAGTCAGTGTTGTACTGAAGGTGTTCCCTCGTATAAATGAAGATAAATATGTATCGATGGCTATCGATGCTCAAATTGAAGCAATCACAGGTTTTACAGGTCCAAATAATGATCGCCCTATAATTTCAAACCGCCAAACGTCAACCATGATTACCGTTAAAGATGGTGAAACGTTGCTCATTGGTGGATTGATCTATGATATGTATGTTGAAACTAAAACAGTGACACCATTTTTAGGTAATATCCCATTCATAAAACACTTTTTCAGGCATACTATTGTTACTTCTGAACAAACAGAATTGCTTATATTTATTACTCCAAACATTGTAAAGTTATCATAAATGGCACGACAAGTAGAGATATATGATTTACTAAACTTTATGCGTAGTGCGGATGCTTCTGATCTGCATCTTGCAGCAAATTCTCCTCCTATTCTTCGCGTAGATGGTGTACTAAGAAAAACGGAGTTACCTATTTTACTTCCGGAGGATGTCCATTCATTGATATATGATATAATGAATGATGAGCAGCGTCGCATTTATGAGGAAGAACTAGAGCTGGACTTTTCAGTGGAAATAAAAGCCATGGGTCGTTATCGTGTGAATGTTTTTAATGAGCTTTATGGTGATTCAGCTGTTTTTCGATCTATATCTGAGAAAACCTACAGTTTTAATGAGTTAGGTTTACCTTCGGTTTTAAAAGATTTAATATCCCACGATAAAGGATTAATTCTTGTTACTGGTCCAACTGGAAGCGGTAAGTCAACAACGTTGAATACATTAATTAATTACATTAATGAAAATATGCAAAAACATATTATCACGATTGAAGATCCTGTAGAGTTCATCCATGGAAGTAAAAGGTCGCTTATTCGTCACCGTGAAATTGGTAGCAATACAAAATCTTTTGGCAGAGCGTTGCGTAGTGCCCTGCGTGAGGATCCTGATGTGATTGTAATTGGTGAGATGCGTGATTTGGAAACAACAGCTCTTGCCATCACTGCTGCTGAAACTGGTCATCTGGTGTTTGGAACACTTCACACAGTAAATGCTACTAAAACCTTAGACCGAGTTATTGATCAATTTCCCTCAACACAACAATCACAGATACGCGTCATGCTTAGTGAATCCATCGTCGGAATTGTTTCACAAGTATTGATGAAAAAAGTTGGTGGTGGTCGAGTTGCTGCATTTGAAATATTAATAGGGACACCTGCTGTTGCAAATCTTATTAGAGAGGCTAAAACTTTTCAACTTCCTTCAATTTTGCAAACAGGTTCATATATTGGTATGACGACCATGGAACAATCATTGGTTACACTCATCAAAGAAAAAAAAATAAATCCTTCAGATGCCATGGATGTCGTAAGCAACAGTACTGAGTTCAAGAAAATGTTGGACAAATAATGTATAAAATTAATGATTTGCTCAATGTAATGGTTGAAGCAAACGCATCTGATTTATTTATTACACTGGGTGCCTATCCAATGTTAAAAATTGATGGAAAAATCCTCCCACTTGAAAAAGAAAAAGTAATTCCTGATACGGTCCGAAATCTTCAGGCTGAAATGTTAACTGAAAAACAACAGGAAACCTTTCTTAAAAACAAAGAATTAGATTTTACATATAGTCTTCCTGGAGTTGGTCGATTCAGGGTGAATTATTTCAGACAGAGAAATTCAGTAGCTTTTGTTGTTCGTCGAATTATATCTAAAATACTGACAATTGAAGAATTAGGTCTGCCTTCAATGTTATCGCAATTATCGATGGCGGAACGCGGATTAGTTATCGTTGTCGGTGGTACGGGCAGCGGAAAGTCGACCACACTTGCTTCAATGGTTGATTATTGTAACTCCCATAAAACGGCCCATATTTTAACATTAGAGGATCCTATAGAATTTTTACACTCCCACAAAAAAGGGATTGTAAATCAAAGAGAAGTTGGCCAAGATTCTGCCTCTTATACAGCAGCACTTAGAAGTGCCTTGCGTGAAGCACCAACCATGCTGTTAATTGGCGAAATTCGCGATAAAGAATCCATGTCTGCGGCAATGAATTTTGCAGAGACCGGACATCTTGTCTTGACGACATTGCATGCAAATAATGCCTACCAGACTATAGAACGAATTATGAGTTTCTATAGCGTAAATGAACATGAAATGACGAGACTTCAATTAAGTCAAAACCTTAAAGCCGTGATTGCCCAGCGATTGGTGCCCTCGATATCCGGTAAACGTGTGGCAGCACTTGAGATACTTCTTCAAACGGCTCGTGTTAGAGACGTTATTCATCGTGGAGATTTGGATGTACTACGGCATACGATTGGATCATCTAAAAATGAAGGTATGCAATTATTCGACCAACATTTATTTAAATTGGTCATGGAAAATATAATTGATGAAGATGTTGCGATTCGATGTGCGGATCGACCCACAGATTTAAGTTTGAAATTGAGAGCAGAGAAGCCAATGACCACAACAGATGATATTCATCTCGAAGAATAGGGGAAAATGAGTTAATGGGAAAACGAATATTAATTGTGGATGATGAGGAATTTTTTATTCAACCAATAAAAATTCTTCTCGAACGCAATGGTTACGAAATTCATATAGCAAGCGATGGAATGTCAGGGTTACAGAAGGCACGGGTTGTAAATCCAGATTTAATTATGCTGGATTTAATGTTGCCAGGCATTGACGGATATCAAATTTGTCGATTACTAAAATTTGATGAAAAGTTTAAAAAGATACCTGTTATAATTGTATCGGCAAAAGATACCGACCATGATCGTGAATTAGGGTTTAAAAGTGGTGCTGATTCTTACATTACTAAACCACTGAATCCGAGTGAGTTGCTTGCAGAATTCGAGAAATTGCTAGTAGCATGATTGAATTTTTCGTTATCCTGTTTGGATTAATGATCGGTAGTTTTTTAAATGTATGTATCTACAGAATTCCAGAAGGATTATCAGTCGTAAAACCAAGATCACGTTGTCCTCATTGTAGTCACCAGATTACAGCCTTCGAAAACATACCCGTATTAAGCTATTTATTTCTTGGTGGCAAATGTTCGTCATGTAAAACTCGAATTTCACCAAGATATATGCTTGTGGAGATGATCACAGCTTTTATTTTTTGGGTCACGTATACTCAGACCGGTCTAAACATGGATCTCTATATGTACGCCATTTTCATCTCATTGGTGATCGCAATAACATTTATTGATTTTGATCATCAAATTATACCCAATACATTATTATTGATTGGGTTAATCCCAGGTTTATATCCATTTATTAGAGATGGATTTTCGTCGTGGTCCACATATATCATTGGTGGCTTCAGTCTGGGACTTAGTTTTTACGCAATTGCATGGATAGGTTATTTTGCATTCAAAAAAGAAGCAATGGGAATGGGCGATGTAAAATATGCAGCATTAATTGGTTTAATTATGGGATGGCAAGCTGGAATAGTTGCAATGGCGTTAGCATTTTTCTCAGCAGCCGTTATCATTTTAATTTTATTTCTCGTCGGAAAAGCAAATATTGGACAAAGGATACCCTTTGGTCCATATATGAGCATTGGAGCGATAATTTCACTATTCTGGTCACAGCCAATTATTGACTGGTATTTGAGTTTTTTGGTGATATGAGGATCGCATGAATACAATTGCAACAAAACGACGAATTGGCGATATCCTGTTAGAATCAGGAAGAATTACTGAAGAACAACTTCTGGAAGCACTTGAGTTTAAAGATGAGCATCGTGTCTATTTAGGAAAGGCCATCACATCCCTAGAATTTTTAACTGAGAAAGAAATGGTGGAGATTCTCAGTGAACAATTAAGTATTCCCTATCTAGAATTGTCAGGGTACGAAATTCAAAGCGATGTCCTGACCATCGTTGATCAAGATTATGCTGAAAAATATAAAATCATGCCACTATTCTTTTTCGATGAATCGTTGACGGTTGCCACTGCTGATCCACTCAATGTCCAAATGATAGATGATTTAGCCGTAGTCACCAATATGGAAATCAATCTCATCTTAGCGACGGAAAGTGAAATTACTCGATCTATTGATCTGTTTTATGGCGCTGCTATGTACGATTCAAAGGGTGACGGCGAACGTACTGTAAAATCGCGACAGATAAATCAGGATACAGAAATTATTGAAGCAGTAAATATGCTATTCAATGAAGCAATCAAAGTTGGTGCCAGTGACGTTCATGTTGAACCCAGAGAAAAAGATGTCAGAATACGATTTAGGGTTGATGGTGTTTTACAACAACATTATACTGTTCCGAAGGCTTCAACGGGACCACTGATTTCCAGAATTAAGGTGATGGCTGATATGGACATCGCTGAGTCACGAAAACCGCAGGATGGTCGATTTTCGCATAATATAGGTACACAACGTGTAGATGTTCGTGCCTCCACCTTTCCAACACCAAATGGTGAAGTGGCGGTTATGCGTATTTTGGATCAGTCCAAAAGTAAAATTGAATTATATAAAATGGGTTTTCAGGAGAAAATTTTAGAAGAATGGCGGCAATTAATTCATATGCCGAATGGAATTCTTCTAGTGTCAGGTCCCACAGGTAGTGGTAAAACAACAACCTTGTATGCTACCATTAATGTTATTAACACGACTGATGTCAATATCATGACAATTGAAGATCCAATCGAATATCAACTCAATATTATTAACCAAGGGATGGTAAATAATAAAGCTGGGATGACATTTGCAGCTGCATTACGATCCATGCTTAGGCAAGATCCTGATATTATTTTAGTAGGTGAGATGCGTGATGTTGAAACAGTTGAGTTGGCTATCAGAGCAGCGTTAACCGGACATTTAGTTTTCAGTACCATTCACACAAACAGTGCAGCAGCAAGTTATTCACGCTTAGTCGACATGGGATTAGATCCTTATATGGTGAGTTCAACAATCCGTGGAGTTTTGGCGCAACGGTTAATACGAACGCTTTGTACAAAATGTAAAAAAGCTTTTACTCCTTCTGAAGATGTTCTTAAAAGTCTCAAAATGGACGGTGAACCTGATAGTTATACATTTTTCGAACCCGTGGGGTGTGTTCACTGTAGAAATTCAGGTTACACTGGTCGAGGAGGAGTCTATGAATTGCTAGTTGCTGACGAAGAGATTGAATCGTTGATTAATAAGGGAGCAAGTAATACAGATATTCAGGAACTCGCTGAAAAAAAAGGAATGACTACGTTGCGCCAATCTGCAATTCAATATGTTACTTCAGGTCGGTCATCAGTTGAAGAAGTATTCAGGATTACTTTAGGTTAATTAATGAATTTCTTAGTCATATCTCCATTACGGCTAACAAAAGGAAATGACCAATTTCCAACTATCCTGAGACAGTATTTGAAGGAAATAAGTAAAGATATTACTGTTACAAGAGATGCCGTTTCAGGAATGAGCTATGTTTCTGTTGAGCATTATGATGCAATATGGGCTGATTGGGATTTATTGAAAAAGGTTTTCCCCGCCTTCATTAAACACCTGAGAAAATATGCACCGCATGTACCGTTAATTGTTGTGACAGGCGATAAAGGTGTAGATATCGCAATAGCACTAAACCAAACAAGTATTTTTGCTATTATTCGAACAACAAAAAGTGTTGAATCTGCCAAAGAAATTTATCGTCGCTTAAAAATCCATTCTGAAATTTTAAATCAAGTTCCAGAAGCACTAAAACTTCATTTACGACCAAACGGATTTGGTCATTTTATTGGGAATTCGGTTCCGATGCTCAAAATGTACAAGCAACTGGCCAAAGTTGCAGGAACAAATTTTACGGTATTGACCTTAGGTGCGAGTGGAAGTGGTAAAGAATTAGTTGCAAAAACAATTCACGAAATGAGTCATCGTTCGGCGAAACCTTTTGTCTCGTTAAATTGTGCTGCTATTCCTGAAAATCTACTTGAAAGTGAATTGTTTGGATACGAGAAGGGTGCTTTTACCGGTGCAAATCAAGCCAAACCAGGTAAATTTGAAATGGCCGATACTGGTACAATATTTTTGGATGAAATTGGTGATATGGCATTGCCTCTTCAGGCAAAACTATTGCGCGTACTAGAGGATGGCATCGTCGAAAGATTAGGTAGTACTAAAGGGAAAAAAGTAGATTTTCGTTTAATAGCTGCTACCAATCAGGATTTATTTGCTATGGTAGAAGAAGGTACATTCCGCTCCGATTTGCATTTTAGAATGAACGTAATTCCTATAAATCTAACACCCTTATCAAATCGTGACGATGATGTTTTATTGTTGAGCCTATTTTTACTCAATAAAATATTGAAGGATAGTTTCCATAAAGTCGAGTTTATCAGTTGGGATCTAATTGATAAACTGAAATCGCGCAAGATAACCGGAAATGTTAGAGAACTTGAGAATTTACTTACTAGAATTGTGTTTAATTCTGATGGGAAAGAAATTGGGAGAGAGCACATCCAGGATCCGATAGAATATCAAGAATCCCAAGAGGTGGAAATTCCACAAACGACTAATGGCGCTATTTTACCCTTATGGGAGATGGAAAAATATGCAATTGAAAATGCCATATCTAAGCTAGATGGGAATATCAGCAAAGTTTCAACAATGCTGGAAATATCTCGCGTCACGTTGTATCGTAAACTCAAAAAATATGAAATAGAGATTCAAGAGTAAATCGTAATAGTTATGGCAAAGTATACCTGCAGAATAGTGGCTGAGGATGGAACAATAGTTGAATCCATTCTTGAAGCAGAATCCAAGTTTGCATTATATGAGAGTGCGGATCAGCGCAATGAGATGGTGCTTTCTATCAAACCCTACAAAAAGCCTGTCAATATCGGTGAATTACTAAATTCCAGAAAAAAAGTTAAACCACAGGAATTAGAGAATTTTACAACCCAATTATCTGTTTTAATAGATTCAGGTATTCCTCTTATTACCTCGTTGGAAGCGCTGATTGATCAGGTTGAAACCGCAGCAATGAAAAAAGTGATCACTGGAGTCGTGACTAAAGTAAATGGTGGTCTTCCTTTATCGGATAGTTTTGCGAGTTATCCCGGCGTGTTTGATAACTTATATGTAAACATGATAAGGGCAGGCGAGTCAGCAGGAGTCTTGGATGAAATTTTGCGTCGACTTTCAGGGTTTATCCAGCGGAATATAGAAACTTCGAATAGTATAAAGAAAGCAATGCGGTATCCAAAAATGGTAGGAGGTGCATTAGGTGCAGCTATAGTTGGTGCGACAGTTTTTATTATCCCAAAATTCACTCCAATGTTTGAGTCGCAGGGAATGGAATTACCATTACCCACAAAAATTTTAATGGGATTAAGTGATTTTTTCATCAATTATTGGTTTTTAGCTGTAGGGGGATTATTTGGAGCGATATATGGAATAAAATTTTTAGCAAGTAGCAAAAAAGGATCATACATGGTGGATTTGCTAAGATTGAGAGCCCCCATTATTAAAAACATTGAATTGTATTCCACTCTGGCACGATTTACTCATATGCTGGAAACGCTTACTCACGGTGGCGTTCAAATCGTACGCTCACTAGAAACTGCTGAAGGTACAATAGGTAATCAGGTAATTTCGAGAGATGTTAGAAAAGCACGAAAAAGTGTGGAAAGTGGCGTCAGTTTAGCTGAATCCTTAGGGAAGAGTAAATGGTTTCCTACAATAACCATTAAAATGATAGCGATTGGTGAAAAGTCTGGAGCTTTAGAAAAAATGTTGGAAAATATTGGTAAACAATATGATATCGAAGTTGAGACAAGAATCACTAAGATGGCCAGTGCAATCGAACCCATAATGACTGTTGTAATGGGCGCCTTTGTTGTACTTCTTGTTTTAGGCATTATGTTGCCAATGTGGAGTATGATGGGTGGCGTTGGTTAAGTGCGAAAGATGTAATAAAACTATACAACTCTGTAATGATTCGTAACATTATTAAGACATTTCAAAGAGCATTATGCTCAGTAGATTCCCACTATGATGATTGGCACGTTATTTGTTACTTTGTGAACATCTGGGGGAGAAAAATTTTGATTTCAAAAGGAGACAACATGAAAGAACGAAACGAAAAAGGTTTTACGCTCATAGAATTAATTATGGTCATTGTTATTTTAGGTATCTTGGCCGCTGTTATTGTACCCCGATTCTTTGATTTTACATCAGATGCTCATAAAGCCTCAATCGACGCATTTATCGGAAATTTCAAATCATCATTATCTATGTATGCCGCTGACCAAATGGTGCAAACAGGATATAGAAGCTACCCTGATGCGGATGATTTTGAATCGAATCCAGGTTTTGGAATTCTTCTTGATGAAGTCCCTGATGCTTGGTCCGTTATAGAGGATGGGGATAATAAAGTAAAATTTCAATATGGACAAACAGATCCAGTAACAATTTGTCGTTACTCAAGTAGCGGTGATGACAGCTATATATTTGAAATAATTAGCGGTCCAGACTATGTTACGGGTGGTAGTTAATCGAAATTGGTATTTGAGAATATTATTAAGCAAAAAACAGGAGGAGGTGGCAACGCCTCCTTTTGTATTTTAAAAGAGCAAATGAATGATTAAAGATAAGTTCATAAATAATAAGGGTTTTACTTTGATGGAACTCGTTATTGTAATAGTTATTATTGGAATATTATCCGCAATTATGGTACCAAAGTATATGAATTTGTTAACATCAATACATATGAAGGCTGCTCGGGAAAAAATTCTAGACGATTTAAGATATATTGAAAATTATGCTATCAGTCATCATGATACGACTTGGATTGTTATGGATCAAAACAACAATTCGTATACTTTATACCAAGGTCCTACATCAACAAATAGACAAATTTTACATGACCCATCGACGAATCAAAATGCGGTTATTAATATTGGTGTATTATTCAGTGGCGTCTATATCTCCCAATTAAATTTTAGTGGAGCTACTGAAGTATTTTTTGATTGGTATGGAACTCCAAGCGCCGGAGGCAATATCGTTTTAAACCAACAAAAAGTAATCCATGTTACACCGGGTTCTGGTTATATTTATGAATCAACAAGTTTAGCGAGTCCACCACCACCATGATCAAGATGAAAAAAGCAATCACAAATAATCAAAGTGGATTCTCTCTAATTGAATTAGTATTAGGGATTGTTGTTGTTAGTATTGCTCTAGTTGGAGCCATGGTTTCATTATCTAATATCGAAGCGAAATCCGTTCATGTAGAAATTGTCAATCGTGGTACGAATTATGCAAATAATATAATGGAAACCATTATTAATCATCGTTTTGATGAAAATATAGCTATTCCTTGGAGTGCAGATTTAGGTCCGGAAGAAAATGCTTTTAGGGAATATGATGATATCGATGATTATAACTCATTAACATGGAATAGTCCAACAATGCCTGGTTATTCAGGAACTTCTTTTATTAATTATGTAATTGATACAGATTGGTTGAACAATAATCCGAATATAACATCGTATAAAACAGTTACCGTTGTTGTTACCCACAGTGTATTAGATATACCAATCGTCATTAAATCGCTTGTTACTTCTGGTATACTTACGTTTGGAGATGACGACGATGATGGCGACAATGATGACGATGGTGATAATGATGATGATCATGAAGATGACGACGATGGTGATAATGACGATGATCACGAAGATGACGACGACGGGGACAACGACGATGATGATGGTAACAATGATGACGATGGTGATAATGATGATGATGACCACGAAGATGATGGTGACGATGATGGCGACAATGATGACGATGAAGAACCGTGTGGCGAATGTGATGGCAAGGTAAATTCCTTAACGCTGCAGTATACTGGTAGTCAATCTGAATTGATTCGTGTAGAGCAAAGAAGCCAAGGCACCATATTTGAAAATACTGTTGAATCCGGCAGCAGCTTTACCCTTCAAGGTCAAGACAATCAAAACACGCTTGGCCCCGAAATCACTTTATATGTCAATGATTCTGAAAATACTGATATTCATACAAGTTGCTCTCAACCAGTCTATGTAGGATCAGTTTTTGGTGATTTTATTGTTACAGCTGGGACAAGTCGAAATGGTGGCTCACTCTGTGAAGAACAAAGTGGTGATGATGATGGCGATAGCGATGACGACGATGATCATGAAGATGACAATCATTAAGGTATCAAATTATGGTTCAAATTGGCAGGATATTCGTTCAAGAAAGTTGTGTCTGAGAATTAAATAATATGAAGCTCAATCTTAATCAATTTAAAAAAATAGGCACCACACATATATCCAATAGGGGTTATCGTATTTTTAATGCTTTGCGTAGGAACAATGGTGTTACATTAATTGAGTTAATTATTACAATGTCATTAATAGCAATCTTATCAGGAACAATTTCAGTGATGATTGCATCAGCATTTAAAACAATTGATCATGCACAAAGAAGAAAGGTCATCGCAATTGATGGTACTCACGCGGCTGAAATGTTTCGCCGCGACATGAGTTTAATGAAAAATTCAAATTCGTTAATATATGCCGGAAGTCAACGAATACAATTTATTACTGCCTCAAACCAAACAATTGAATATCAAATTTCCAATGGATACGTATACCGCACAATTGTTGGCCAAATAAGTGCTCATATCCTTGCAAAAGCAGTCAATACGACCAATAGCGGGTTTCAATATTATGATTCGATCAACACTGCATTAACGCCTCTACCTCTAGACGTGACTGACCGAGCGAATGTTTGGATGGTGACCCTATTTATTGAAATGGTAAACTTTGATGATGTGATCAATTTTAATTCAACTGTATTCCCGAAAAACCATCACATAAATCATGAACCTGAGGTTTAACATAATGCGTTTGCATAAACTCCACAATGAAGAAAAAGGGTTTGTATTTGCATCTGCCGCAATAGTTGTGGCTGTTATTCTTGGAATTGCGATTGTTTATTTAACTCGTTCTCAAGCCATTAATAGTATGCAAGCAGCAGATACATATTCAGGTAGTCAATCTTATTGGTCAGCATTATCGGGTGTCGAATATGCCATTGAAAATTCAGTTGATCTGGAGAATGTTCCTGGTACTTACACATATTATAATGGATCGGTTACTCTGTCAACTTCAAGTTTATATCAAAATGGAAATCAATTACCGGACGGCTCCATAAGATTGATATCCAAGGGTATTCATGGTGAAACGTATCGTCGGCTTGAAGTGTTATTTGAGGTTGTATATAATCAGGATTTCTGGCCAGAGTTAAGTCTAATCCAAGAAATTGAGCATGAGGATAATCTATTCAATATTCATAATAATTTTGGAATGAACGGCTCATTATATATTGGTGGAAATGTATATGTACAATGTAGCGATGAAGGTGATGACGACGATGATCACGATGACGATGATGGTCACGACGACGACGACCATGGCGATGATGATGAAGGAAACTGTGCCAGTATGGGAGATCCTCCAGGATTACCGACAACACTTTATGTCCCAACTGGAAATATAGTTACTGGTAGCTTTAATAGTCATTTTGGTTGGTCAACCATAGCACCGCTACAATTACCTGTAATGGATTTAAGTCCATACACAAGTAGGATAACTTCAGCGTATGAAGTCACTGAGACTTCGGGTAATGAGTATCTTGGGAATTATTCTATGAGTAGTGGCGTATTAGATATAAGCCAATATGAAGGCAACGTATTTTACATTAATGGTAAGTTGACCCTAAAAGGGGTCACCGTTGCTGGAGGAACAATAATAGAACCGGGGATTATAGTTACGACGGGTAAAGTGGATTTAATGAATTTGGGATTGAGTCCAACAGTGATTGGTGATAATATTATCATAATAAGTGATAGTGATATCACATTTCATAGTGATGCACAATTTGGCACGAATTACTCGGGACTTCCACCGGAAGATTGGCCGGCAACAGTCAATCTAATATATTCAAATGACAAAATTAGTATAAACCACGATACGGATGTATGGGGACAGATTATCAGTCCTAGTGAAATTCAGGTTCATGGAAACGCTCATGGTGTTATTTGGTGCGGTGACCAATTTGAGTTCAATGATCCAAATGCTTTTTTTGAAGGTGCACTCTATGTCCATCATATAGATGACCCACATGATCAATTTGTAAATGGATATATGAATTTACATCATATAGTTCCAATTAATTATTTTGAAGGGCTAAGTTATCAGGTTGTTGAAGGTACTTTAAACGAATTTTAGTTGGAGATTTTCACTTGGATATAATTCTAGTTATTACAGGACCAATCGCTATTTTATTTGGCATCTTGCTTTTATTTTTCCCAAAATTTCTTATAAAAATGTCAGAATACTCAAATCAAACTGTGAGATCAGAAGAAAACAGTATGAAAAACAGGTACGTAATTGGGGGAATACTAACAGTTAGCGGATTATTTTTATTATACCAATCCTTTATTATCCATGTATAAATATCAAAGATTTACTTTTCTATTATTCGCGATTTTAATTGTGTCTCAAGCTATTTCACAAGCGCCCAATCCGAATCTACCTGAACATGTCTCAAATTATCCAGACATACAGCCTGATGCATTGCAAAGTATTCTATGGCATGAACAATATCTTCCTGAAGAGCGGATGCTGTTTAAAATGATGCTTCAGATTTTAGGTTATCCAATTGAGCCACAAGATCCTTTATGGAATCCGTCTAACTCAGGTGTTGTGAAGAGATTTCAAAAAGAACACAAAATAAGAGTGGATGGAAAAGTTGGACCGGAGACAATGGGAACAATGCTTCGAGCTCTAGTGTTGTATTACGAGCAAATTTCTGATATTCCTTATGTCATTGATTTAGATTTACTTCCTCCTGGAGTTATCATTCAAAATCGAGAGCGTATTAGAGTTGGCGAAATTGTAAAGTATTTCCATTCTGATCTTGCTCGGTTTCGTTACGCGCGTGTATTAAGTGTTCACAGTAATCGAGTAGAAATACTTGATTGGACAAGAAAAGAAACATTTATCGTCGATATTGATGATTTAAATCGATAAGGTATTACAAATGAATAAATTTTTATTTCTAATAGGTCTAATCTCTACAACTATCGGATTAGTAACATTATTTGCGCCAAATATTTTGGATAAAATGGGAAAATTTTTAAATCAATTTTATGTTACCGATGCGGTAATTCTGGCTAAACGGATTTTCTTTGGCTTGCTTTCGCTCGGGGTTGGGATTATGTTTATATTTTTGCATTTTGTCATATTTTAATAAAATCCAGATATTAACACATTATGCTGGTAGTGTTACAAAATTGAACATGAAACCTTTTAACAATTAAGGTTAGTAAATTTAGTAAGTATAATATAATAATTAACATATATTATACTCAGATTTATTGGCATTATAGTTGTAACAAACTAATTAGAACCACAGTATTGTAAAAGATTAATCCCGGGTTGGCAAATGGTTTTTACTGTTTGGGGGAAGAACCAATCCGGGATTATACATGAGAGGAAGATGCTTGGTATCATTTGTTCTTAATAGAATGGTTGATAATTTTCAAACGTTGAGGTATTATACACCATTATCATTTCAAAGAAACGGTGCGAATAGTAAATATCAAATTATGATAATATAGAGAGACTATGACAACAACTTCCCCCATACGAAAAATTCCTATCCTTGCAGTTGAGGATAATCCTGCGAATATGAATTATTTGATGTTCATTCTGAAAAAACTTAACGTGGCCTCCGTTTCTGCGCCGACAGCAGAAGAGGCACTTCAATTACTTAAATCCTATGAATTTTCTTGCGGATTATTTGATATCAATCTTGGAGCCGGTATGTCAGGATTAGATTTAATGGAAAAAGTCCGTGAAATAAATATATATAAAAACATACCCATTATAGCTGTAACAGCATATTATGGTGGAGGTATGCACAAGAAACTTATTGATAAAGGATTCACCGATTATCTGGCGAAACCGTATGATATGGTGCAATTAGACGCATTATTAGAAAAGTACATTCGGTAAAATATCTTCTTTACTTCATTTAACCTTAATGAATAACAATTAACATAGATGTCTTTAAGTCGATAGCGATTAAATGGAGAATACCAAATCACCAATAATTTTAGTAGTGGAAGATGATAGTTCTAATATCGTTTATCTTACATATATGCTTAAAAGATTAAATATTGATTATCAATCTGTCTTTTCAGGACCTGAAGCATTAAATGTGATTGAAAGTATTAATCCGACATTAATGTTAATAGATATATCATTGACGGAAGAAATGTCTGGAATCGATTTAATGAAAGAATTAAATGCTAATGATGCTTTTATGAATATTCCAAAAATTGCAATGTCTGCCCATATCACGGCTGAAACAAAAGATGATTATATTGGGTCGGGTTTTACTGATTGTTTAAAAAAACCGTATACTTTAGATGATTTAACCTATATCATAAATAAGTATTGTTAATTCTTATCCTGAATGAATTTTTCAATTAGATCTAAATATTTTTGACATTCTTCTTTATTCTCATCATTCGCAGCGATTTCCAGGGCCTTACCCAAATCAGTTAATTCCATAAATCCATATCCACCGCCACTTCCTTTTATATTATGACCAAATTTCATGACATCATGGTATTCGCCATTAGCCAACTTGGTATTAATCTCAAGTACCGATGATTTTAAATAGTCAATATATTGCTTAATTAGCTCAATAAACTCGGGGTCGTGTAATAATTCATCCATTGTCATTGCATTTTCCTTAGATATTTGAAATTACGACAGGATTACAATAATTATTGTGCAATTTATCATATATTGATCATTGTTTTGATATTTCTATATTAAAAGTCGTGCCGTGGACAATATCAGATAAATCCCAAATCGCACAACTCTTTTTCATAGTAGACTACACTAATTATTTTTCTATCTTTAATTTACAAATAACTGAATTTTATATTTGATATATGGAGGACTAATACTTGAGAGGCGTAAATTGACTGGTTAGGATTTAATAAGATTTCAAAAACTAAGTATAAAATTTTGTGAAAATAGATTTTGTAATAAAATCCTCTGCAAAACTACTATTTAGCTAACCAATTAATGAAAAAGCAAAATACTATCAATCATCATAAAAACTGGAAGATAACCATCCTCCTGTTATTTGCTATTTCAGGAGCATACGCAGGGAGAGTTACTGGCTTTATCACTGATTCACATTCTGGTGAAGCTCTCATTGGAGCAAATGTATATATAAAAACAACATCTATGGGAACTGCCACAGACATCAATGGCTATTATGTTATTAATGATATGCCAAATGGTAATCAGGTACTTGTGGTATCCTATTTGGGATATGAAATTTCAGAACAAACTATTTCTATCAATGGTAATACCGGTTTTACTAATGTGAGTTTAGAAAAAAAAGCGATTGAATTAGATGCAGTTATAGTGAGTGGTGAACAAATTGCCCGACAAATAGCCGTAGAACCAAGTCGCGTTAGTTTATCCCCAAGGGAATTAAAATCTCTACCTTCAATTGTTGAACCGGATCTTTTCCGAACGATACAGGCAATGCCAGGTGTGTTAACCCCATCAGAATTTTCAACAGGATTAATTATTCGAGGTGGGAATACGGATCAAAATTTGATTTTGTTGGATGGAATTACTGTCTACAACCCATCTCACCTTGGTGGTGTTTTTAGCAATTTCATTATTGATGCAGTAAAAGAAGCGGATTTGATTAAAGGTGGATTCAATGCAGAATATGGTGGGAGATTATCAGCGGTCTTGAATATCCTCAGTCGCGAAGGAAACAGGAAACATTTCGATGCAAAAGCATCCATATCTCTTCTAGCGGCTCAAACCACCATCGAAGGCCCATCCTATAATGGCGCATGGTTAATATCTGCGCGGAGAACCTATTTTGATAAAGTCCTTAAGGGAACACCGTATTACATTCCCTATTATTTTTATGATATGCAAGGACATGTATTCACAGATTTAACTCCCAAAGATCGTGTCAGTTTCAGTTTTTACACTGGATTGGATGACCTCATTTTCGATGACCTTGGATTGGAGGCAAACTGGGGTAACAAGACGTATAGTTTCGCCTATAGGAGAGTCTTTTCAGATCGCCTTATTGGAAACATTTTAACAGCAAGTAGTGAATTCTCAACGAAATTTGGACTTGGTGGATCATCAGGGGTGAATAGTACCAATGTAATTGGAGATGCAACAGCTTCTGCTGATTTCACATTTTTTCAAGGTAGTGACATTACCATAAAATTTGGCGGCCAATTCAAGGCTCTTCGATTTGACTATTTAAGTGAGTTTAATGATTCTATACTATTTAGGATTGAGGAAAATCCTGTCGAAGCTGCCTCCTACATCAAATTTAAATGGATTCCGGCCCCAAGAATAATTATTGAACCGGGTTTTCGATTAAATTACTACAGCGGTCACAATACAAAATATTATCCTGATTTTCGATTAGGAATAAAATACATTCTTACCACAGATCGATTTATAAATGCCGCTATTGGGAACTACCATCAGTTTATAGAAACAGTACAAGATGATTACAATCCTACTATACTGGATAGTTGGTTTGCAGTAGATAATTCGGTGGATCCTGCATCAGCAGTACAATACATAATTGGGTATGAAGAATATATTGGTAACCGCTGGCGGTTTCAGGTAGAAGGGTACTACAAGACACTAGAAAATATGCTGACTTTTGAGGATGTACGAGCCACAACAGATGCTGAAGTTTCTGATGATAAACTATCTGATACATTTATTCCCTCAGATGGATATGCATATGGATTTGAAACATTTATTCAAAAAACATCAGGTAAACTAACAGGATGGATCGCCTACACCTGGTCGGTGTCCAGAAAACAATTCAAAGATACTGAATATTTCACAAATTGGGATCGTCGTCATGCTTTTAACATTATTGGTTCGTGGCGATTCAAATCTAAATGGGAGTTAAATGGACGCTGGTCATGGCAATCAGGACAAGCGTATACACCCATCCTTGGATATTATGTAGAAAACCTCCCTTTAGACCCTACACCACGTTACAGGACCATCCCTGGGATTCGAAATTCAGGGCGATATCCAGATTATCATCGACTGGATATGAGTTTGATACGACATTTCAAAATAGGATCAACAAAATTCGATCTCAGTTTTCAGGTCATTAATGCTTATAATCGAAATAATATTTTCAGGTATGTTTATTCCGTGGGTAATACGATGAATGGATTAGACGATGATGGCGATTGGATAGAAGACGAGCATGATACCAATGGCAATGGACACCCTGATGTTGGAGAGACCAATGTTGATGAAGAAGATGAATCTATTCTTCGTCGTGAGGATATTAGTATTTTCCCTTTAATCCCATCAATTGGAATTTCATTCGAATTATGAAGAAGCGAACAATTATACCCATTTTACTAATATTGCTTAGCTGTAATAAATTTGATGAAGAAGCGGTATATGAACAAAAACTTACCGTTTTTGGTCATTTAACAGCAAATATGCCAATGCTTGAACCCATCTATGTTTCAAGATCTTCTTCCATCGATGAACAAGTGATTAGTAGTAATCTATATATTTCGGATGCGACAGTATTGATCCACCATGGCGCGAACTCATTCTCAGCAGAACCTGTCCCTGATAATCCGGGCCAGTATATTACACCACAAAATGTTATTTTTTTACCAGGCGAAACGTATATGTTGGAAGTATCACATGAAGGAGTGACAATTCAAGCTGAGACGACAATCCCTGAGAGTATGAATTTAACGAGTCCGTCTGGCTATACATTTAATTGCGATGGAGAAGAAATAGGTATTCAAAGCCTCAATGTAGATAATTTGGATATGACATCGTATCTCCCAATTGGACCCATTGATACTGTCGTTTACAAAAGGGGTGACTGTTATGCTCAAAGTTTTGCGTCGACACCCTATTTTATGCTTGAGTTTGATGAAGACTCGCTTGGCGCTATCCAAACTGTAACTCTTGCACTTGAAGCGGAAATTAAAGATTTAGAACCCTATAAAGATTTAAACGATAATAATCAGTATGATAACAGTGATGTATTTACAGATTATAATCGCAACGGTATTCGTGATAGTACCTACATCAATATAATTTATGATACTACTGACATTTTTAGAGTTTGGAAGGGTAGATATTTCCGCGATAAAGATAATAATCCATTTCGATATAATCCGTTTGTATGGAATATTGAAACATCACCGACTCCAATGAGCTGGTTGAACTTCAATTATTATGGACTTCATATTGTGTTTTTACAAGCCACAGATGATGCTTTTTATAATTATTTTAGCGGAGATCCCATGGGTTTTAATCAATACGCACTGCCGGAATCAAATATTGAAGGTGGGTACGGAATGTTCTCATCATCCTATGGAAAAGGCTTTCTGGTATATATTAAACCTGAGGAAGAAATATGATTCTTAAATTATTATTAATATTGATGGTACCTGTAATGATATTTGGACAAAACAATAAATTGAATCCAGGTGATGCAGCTCCTGATTTTACACTTTTCGATCAGGATGGACTATCGCATACTTTATCAGATTATCTTGGTCAAAATATTGTCATATATTTTTACCCAAAAGATGATACACCTGGCTGAATAAAGGAAGCCTGTAGTATACGGGATAATTATTCTACTTTTTCAGATTCTGCCATAGTTGTTTTTGGTATCAGCTATGATTCTCAGGAAAGTCATAAAAAATTCCAGGAAAAGTATCATTTACCTTTTATCTTGTTAAGCGATACTGATAAATCTGTTTCCAAATTATATGATACTAAAGGATTACTTTTCGCTAAAAGGAAAACATTTCTAGTTGATAAAAAAGGAATCGTGTTTAAAACATTTGATAATGTTGATGTGTCAACACATGGGAATGATATTTTGCAGAGTTTTAGTCACGAATAGATTGTTTTGAGATAAATGAAAACTCTTTTTTCCATATTTGTCCTTTTCAGCATTATTAATGCAAATAATATCCAGCCTGATGATTCGCAGAGCAGTTTTGGTGAAATCAACATTTGTGAAAATGGCATACTAACAATTCTTTCACAAATAGAGGACAAAAAAGAAGATTGGGGACTTGTAGAAAAGAATTCACTTATTCTTCTGAACACCAAAGAGAGACAAGAACTTGCCTACATATGGACTAGCCTATTGGATTACTTTGCACAGCTGGAATATATTAAACAGCTCAACAAGAATTTCCTAGATCACTCCTCACATGAAATTAGTCAAAAAGAGTTCACCTATTATTATTTGGCGTTTTTGACACAATACAGATATACATTGGCGCTGATAGATATCTTAGAACGCAATGAAACAATTCATACGATATTGAATGAATCAAATCCAGAGTTAGGTCTGAAAGAAGAATCGTACACGCAATTAAAATCTCATTTTTTAAATATAACAATAGCCTCTGAATTTTTCGCCCTGAATGCAATATATGAGCAATTATTAAAGAACAACTTGGATGAGGAATTCACCAAGAAAATAGAATTCGATACCAAATTAATATTCAATTTTGGTATTACACGTGGTGTTGCGATGTCTATATCTAATGCGTTTCAAGTCATTCGTGACAGAACCTTCAATTTGTGGTTTCCAATGCAAAAGGAAGTTGCAGAATGGTTAGGGGATACGAAGGTCTGGCGTAGGCAAAATATATTACTGACCGACGACCAAATTAAAACAATTACTTCAAAGATGATTCCTGGCGATATTATGCTCCAACGCAGGGAATGGTATATGACCAACGTTGGATTGCCAGGCTATTGGACACATTCTGCTCTATTTATTGGTACAGCTACTGATCGTGACGCAATGATGAAAAGTGATTCAAGCGTGATAGACTGGGTAAAAAACATGGGTGTACAATCAGAACGATTTGATGATTTGTTGATTAGAGATTACCCATCAAATTATAGTCAATCTGTGATAAGCAATGAATCTCCCGATTCTATACGAGTGATAGAGTCTATTTCGGAAGGTGTTATTTTTACATCCATGGAAGAATCGGCTCATTGCGATGGCATTGTTGTATTACGACCATCGTTATCAAATCTTGATAAAGCGAAAGCGATATACCGTTCGTTTAAATATTTAGGATTACCCTATGATTATAATTTTGATTTCAATACAGATTCCAGTTTAGTATGTACTGAATTGATATTTAAAGCCTATGAACCATTATCTGAGAACGGTGGTTTAAAGATCAACACTGTTGAGATTGGTGATCGTATTGTAGCTCCAGCGAATCTATTTGCCCATCAGTTTTCCGAAGAATGGGACACACCAAACCAACAGATGGAATTTATTTTGTTTTACGATGGGTTCGAAAAGAAGAAAAAGTCCATGCCCTCAACAGTTGAGGCTTTTATAACCAGTTGGAAGCGCCCGGATTGGTACTTTGTTGTACAACAATGATTGCTGACATATTGAATTTGAAGTAGATGCTTTCTATATTTCCATGACGATTGAGATTTATATAATAATTAATTGAGTATAAGGAGTCTATGATGAAAGGTCTTATTATTTTAACATTTAGTATATTGATCATTACATTATTTAGCTGTAAAGATAAAACAAAAATACCTGATCATGGTGATTCATTTTATGGGAATTGGCGCGTAGTCTATATAGAAAATTCCAACCAAATGGTAACAGAATCATATTATTATTCCGACGTAGACATTTTAAATGCAAAATATATGCTATTTGAAGAAAACGGTCTCATATCGTTTGAAAATCAAACATGTTCTGACCAGTATTATGAGGAATATGAATCACAGGTGTTTTATGATGTGGAGACTATTAGCTTAGGACCTGATATCATTGATTATAATTTTTATCAAGATACACTTACAATAAGTGAAGAAGAAATTGGTGGCGAATCTTTTCTCTGGAAATTGGTTAAATGTGAAAACCCAGTACCGCCGGCCGAATGGTCCACAATCGCAAATGATGATTATGAGCCTGATTCGTCAATGGGTCTAGCAACATCCATTTTGATAGGACAAACAGGTCAAATCCATATCATTGATTGTAACGATAGGGACTATTTCTATTTTAATGCAGATTCAGGAATGGAATATTCTATTGAGATATTAAGTGACTTTGATAATGTACTAACCTTAGGGAATTTTCAGGGAGATTGGGAAGCTGAAAGCGATGATGACGGTGAAAATTATAATGCAAAAATTGTATGGGTTTGCGATTTGGCTGGCTCGTATTATATAAGTGCAGAAGGATACGATGAAATAGAATCGGGAATGTACCAGTTAACTGTTCAAGTAAATGATGGACAGAATAAAAGCCAGATACATAGTAGAAAAGAAAATTCAAATAAGTCAAAGATTCAGGATCGTTTTTTTAAAAGTAGGGATTAATCAGTCTAGTCCTTTATTTTGATTTTGCCCATTTTAACAAAATTTCCCTATCCTTTTCACTCCACTGAAAATCTTCATGAAACATTTTAGGTTTTCTTGGCATAGTTTGGTTCAGTATTTCTTTTAACGTTAATTCCTTGATTCTATTTATTTCATCATTACTTAATTCTTTCATATTGTCATATCTCAAGGAAGAAATATTAGTGAGTTCACTATTTACTATGGTTCCATTTCCCACAGAGGTTCGACGGTTATATGCTGCGGATTGACGACCAGAATGACAAGGAACACAATAATCATTTAATGTAAGAATAACATCAGTGGGAATAGAGGGGTTGGCCACTTTTGATAATAGTTTATTAATGCCAATAAATGATAACAATAGAATAAGAATAAAACCCAGTATTCGAGTAAGTGGACTAATTTCATGCATGCATGAATATTATAGAACATAATGTTGGTAGTCTAGAGAAAAGTCTTCGGTTTGCGAACTCTTTAAATACTAAATATCTATCGTAATGTTCTACTGAAAGAATAATAAATGAATTGAATTACAAAATAATTTAATCACCATTTAATATGTTCATTGATACTTATTCCTCTTTTGGGATACCAGGTTGTTTCACATATAGAATCAAAAAATAGAAACTGGCACAAGCAAAACAGAACCAGGCTTCCCAGGCAAACATCCTGCGAATCAACATATCATGGATTGGATCCGTAGTCAGCATCCGTAGACCGCCATACAATCCTCCGATGACGAAATTTAAATAGACTACAATATGAATCCAATTTGCCCATTTTTTATCGTTAGAATATTTTCTCCAAATTCCGATAAATATCATGATGATGAAAATTATGTAGAGAATAAACTTGCTCGACTCAGCAATCCCAGTATAAAAATATTCCATATTCATTCTGACCTCCATATTTTAAACAAAAGAACAATAAATGGAACAAATAACCCAACCATAATCCAATAGGATAGTGGGTGAAAACTCCACGCCCCACTGGGAAGGGTTCCAATGCCAAATATTAAAGCAGTTATTGTTGATCCGGTGAAAAGTGTGATTCCAAGAGTACGTTTTAAATTACTTAAAAATATATACTGATAAACAAAATAGAGTGTGAAAAGAACTAGAATTGCATCAATAATTCCGCAACCTAGTAGAAAATAAATAGCTTGTTGGCTCCATCCCTGCGCGGGAGGTGGTGCAAGGAGCTCTATTGTATTATATTTGATATAATGATAACCGGAAACGCATAAAAGTGTGAAATGGACTAATTGAACGAACCCAACATATAGAGATAAATATTGAGTCAATTGCCAGTTTGATTTTTTCATAGGTTTTAAATCACCATATTTGAATTATTTTGAATTGGACTCTTTGTAATGATAACAAAGATTACTACAATATTTTGTTTAATATAACTTAATTTGAATGGTATCCTGATTCGATTGGATAAATAAGTAAATAATAACAAATATAAACATTATTAATAATCCTATGCAGAGCCTTACAAAAAAACTCAGTTTTTTAGACCGTTACTTAACATTGTGGATATTTGGTGCAATGTTCGTGGGTGTATTTATTGGATATTTAAATCCTGCCATTGTTGATTTCTGGAATCAATTTCAAGTAGGGACAACGAACATTCCAATTGCAATTGGTCTTATTCTTATGATGTATCCCCCGTTGGCAAAAGTGAAATATGAAGAATTAGGTGGAGTTTTTCGAAATTGGCGTATCTTAGGACTATCCCTTGTGCAAAATTGGATCATCGGACCCATCCTCATGTTTGCATTGGCAATTATTTTTTTACAGGATTTTCCACATTATATGGTTGGGCTAATATTGATTGGTTTAGCCCGCTGTATTGCCATGGTCATCGTCTGGAACGAATTAGCAAAAGGTGATTCAGAGTATGCTGCTGGACTGGTTGCATTCAATTCAATATTTCAGGTGCTCTTTTTCTCCGTATATGCTTACATCTTTTTGACCATACTTCCCACGTGGTTTGGTCTTGAGGGAATCCAGGTGGATATTACAATCGGACAAATAGCAGAAAGCGTATTTATTTATTTGGGTATTCCATTTATAGCCGGGATTCTAACTCGGTTTATATTACTAAATATAAAAAGTAAGGACTGGTACCACACAAGATTCATTCCAAAAATAAGTCCCATAACCCTTATCGCTTTATTATTTACTATTTTTGTTATGTTTTCATTAAAGGGCGAGATCATTGTTGAATTGCCACTGGATGTAGTACGTATTGCCATTCCGTTGCTATTTTATTTTGTAATAATGTTTTTTATTTCATTTTACATGAGTAAAAAAGTAGGTGCGGATTACTCGAAATCAGCAACTCTATCATTTACTGCCGCCAGTAATAATTTTGAATTGGCTATAGCCGTCGCAGTGGCAGTATTTGGAATTAATTCTGGTGAAGCGTTTGCAGCCGTGATAGGACCACTTGTAGAAGTACCCGTTTTGATTGGATTAGTAAATGTTGCCCTATGGATACAAAAGAAATACTTTTAAAAATATTCCTGATTCCATCTTGTATATGTGCTCCATAACTTATATTATAGGGTAACGATATTGAAAGAATCCTAACAGGAGGCCGTACAATATTTCGACTTAGCCTGATAATACGCACCATGTTTGGATAGGGGGAATAAATGCGTGATATCACCATTTCAAATAAAATAAAACGAACCCTTTTTATTTTTCTGCCTATTTCATTATTTATTCTTTTTATCATTTTTGGATTTCACTCATATGAAGTAAAACATGATATGAAAACAATCCGAAATATGGAATCCAGTAACCTAAAAACGCTATCCAAAATAATGGTCGGTGAGATTCAATTGATGATGACAGACATTAACTATTTAACCAGATCAGTAAGTTCGCATTTAAAATCGGAAGGAAGTTTAGAAAACCAAAAAAAGACGCTAGAAAATATTTTTTTCCTTTTCTGTGCAGAAAAAGGTATCTATGATCAAGTCCGTTTGATTGATAATACAGGGAAAGAAATACTTAGAGTAAACTATAACAATGGTGATCCTTTTATGGTACCTGAAAACCAATTGCAGATCAAGAAGAACCGCTATTATTTCCGTGATGTTATTGATTTAAACCAAAATGAAATATATATTTCTCCATTTGACTTAAATATTGAAAATGGTGAGTTAGAAAAACCCATTAAACCCATGATTCGCATTGGAACCCCAATTACAAATGACAAACAGGGGAAAGAGGGTATTGTTGTACTAAATTATCTTGGTGATAGGTTGTTCGAAAAAATCAATGCCTATAAAGAAGATTTTATGGGCAATTTAAGTATAGTGAACTCTGACGGCTATTGGCTTAATGGATCTGATTCAGAGTTTTTATGGGGATTTATGTTCCCCGACAAAAAGGATATTTCTTACGCCAAATACTTTGAAAACGAATGGAAGTCAATTTCTAGTTCTGATTATGGTAGCATACGTTCTAAAAATGGTTTAATTAACCATATTACAATTTACCCAGCAGATGTAGGGTGGCATTCCAGCGACGGATCTCCGTTCGCTTATCAATCCAGTACAATTCATTTTGCAGATAAGGATTATTATTGGAAAGCTATTCTTCAATTGGAACCAGATACGTTATCAAGTTTACTTCATTATGATGTAGCTAATCATGCATTATTGGCAGGATTTCTAATTGTTATTACATTATTCGGATCATTCGCTCTGGCAAATTCAAACCTCGAGAGTGAAGCAGTTAAAAAAGAACTTGAGAGAAATGAAAAATAATCAAGGATGATATTAGAAGGAATGGGAGACGGTGTATATATATGCTCAAATAATTATAAACTAGAATATATGAATTCAAAAATGATTGATGTTGTTGGTCATAACGCAACTGGAGAATTATGTTATAAAGCGATTTACCATCGAGACGATATTTGCGATTGGTGTATTTTGGATAAAATTCAGGAAAATAAAAGTATAACGTATGAAATCAAAAATCCAATAGACGATCAATTCTATCATGTTAGAAATACTCCGTTACATAAATCCGATGGGAGTTTTTCAAAATTAACCACATATCATAATATTTCTGATTTAAAAGAAGCCGAGGCACAAATCGTTGAAGCCAATGCTCTAAAGGATCTTCTATTAGACGTAATCGCACATGATTTAAAGAATCCTTCTGGAGTCATAAGGGAATTCTCGAAAATGGGTCTTAATGAAAAACCAGATAGCGAAATATTCAGCTTTATTCATGATGCCAGTGGCAATCTCATGAATATCATTGAAAATATTTCAGCTTTGGCGCGAGTTGCAGTTGGAGACTCAATTGAGAAAGAGGAGATTCTACTTGTGGAATTTTTACAAAATCTTTGTCAGGATTTTACGCCACAACTTGATTACAATAAAATGACTCTAAACGTACATCTAGACGATAATTTAAAAATTAATGCGAATCCCATCATCGCGGAAGTATTTCGAAATTATATTAGTAATGCTATTAAATATGCAAGTATCGGTAAAGAAATAATTATTGATTCCGAAATGGATGACAATATGATTACTGTTTTTGTGAAAGATTTCGGAACGTCTATACCTCAAGAGTATTACGCTGACTTATTTACACGAAAATTTCAAATTAAGCAAGGTCAAGGCAGAGGATTAGGATTGGCTATCGTTAAACGAATAGCAATTGCTCACAATGGTGAGGCAGGTATTAAAGCCAATACGCCAAACGGGAATATATTCTACATAAAATTGCCTATATTATAGTATCAAAAACCCCTCTCGTTTTTCAAGTAATGAGCGCTTTGTTTGCATGAATAAAGTGTAATATCCTGAAAATTATATTGTAATGATTTGTAAATTGACTGTCTTTATAAACTAGGAATTGAACAATTATAATGCGTCAAAAAAGTCCCAAAAATATTCGAAAAATTCGCAAATACATAAAGCGAAGAAATTTTCTGTTATTATCCTTAGAGACATTTTTATATAGAATTAAGTCTTTCGACCAGTTATTTATTATTATTTCTGCAATATTTATTGGTGTTACAGCAGGGTATTTATCTGCCGGATTTAGGTATCTGATCATATTTTTTCAGAAACTATTCTGGCAATCTGATAATTTTGTTCAAGCCGTAGTAGATGCTCCATTTTATATGAAATTACTGGTTCCCGCGATTGGTGGATTGATTGTCGCTTCATTTGTAAATAAATACGCAAAAGAGGCAAAGGGTCATGGCGTTCCGGAAGTCATGGATGCCGTAGCCTCTAAAAGTGGGATAATCCGCATGCGGGTTGTCCTGGTAAAAGCATTCGCATCAGCACTATCAATTGGTACAGGTGCTGCTGTCGGTAGAGAAGGTCCAATTGTGCAAATCGGGTCAGCACTTGGATCATCACTAGGACAGTTTTTCCAAGTATCGACTCGCAGGATGAATACATTCATCGGGTGTGGAGCCGCGGCGGGAATTGCAGCAACCTTTAATGCTCCCATTGCCGGAGCCATCTTCGCCAGCGAGGTCATTCTTGGGGACTTTAGTGCAGCGTCGATTGGACCGATAATAATATCCTCAGTTTTTGGAACCATCGTTTCAAGAAGCTTATTTGGTAATTTTCCTGCATTCGTTCCACCAGAATACATTTTGCAATCACCGGTTGAGATTATTTTTTATACCATCCTTGGAGTCGTCGCTGGTTTTGTGGGATTACTGTATGTCAAAAGTCTGTACTTTACCGAAGATCTATTTAATAAATGGAAACTTAGTATACCAATCAAAGCATTGATTGGTGGATTAGTACTTGGTGCTTTGGCAATTTTTGTTCCTGAAATCATGGGTGTTGGGTACGAATCCATGGATTTGGTTCTTGCCGGAAAACTTTCCCTTTTATTTACACTCGTTTTATTATTCACTAAAATATTTGCTACTAGTTTGTCGTTAGGATATGGAGCCTCCGGTGGTGTCTTTGCACCTTCACTATTTATGGGATCAATGCTTGGAGGAGCGTTCGGACAAATATTGAATATTTTATTTCCTGGTTTGGTAGCTCCTGCGGGAGCTTATGCACTGGTGGGGATGGCCGCCCTGGTATCAGCAACAACACATGCACCGATTACGGCCATTTTAATTATTTTTGAGATGACATCTGAGTATAGTGTCATTTTACCGTTAATGGTATCCAGCATTATCGCAATGGTTATCACGACAAAAATGCTCGATGGAAATATTTATACGCTGAAACTAAAGCGTCGCGGAGTGGACATCCATGGTGGTGCTGACCGTAATATTTTAAACCAGCTTACCGTAAAAAAATTGAAACACCAAATGGTTGAGATTGTGCACGAAGATGAAATCCTTACGGATTTATTGGAAAAAATGTCCATAAGCGATCAAAATATTTTTTACGCCCTCGACGATGAAGAAAAGCTATCCGGAATAATAACTTTTGGCATGGTAAAGAGATTTATTAATCGATTCGAAGATCTTCCGCCTGAGACCAAGGTCAAAGATTTATACAGACAGCATTATCCTAGTATTAACGATGATACCCCCATTCAGGAGATCATGAGATTGCTGCTTGACCATGATATGTTATCGATTCCTGTTGTAAATGATAGCGGACAATTAACCGGACAGGTACATCGCGATGATATTCTACGTGAATACCAGGAGGAATTATTACGCACTCATAGTGCAGAAAATATTGCATCATCGATGAAATTTGTCCATTCACACTACCATGAGAAATCAGAAGTAATTCCTGGTTTCTTAATGGCAAGAATAAATGTGCCATCGGCATTTATAAATCACACATTAAAGAAATTGGACATAAGAAATAAATACCATATTGATATTCTTCTGATACGGCGACCAAGGGGAGATGACTGGGTTGATAAAGTGCCTACACCGAATATGGTTATTAAAAAGAGTGATCAAATAGTGCTATTTGGTGCAAAGGATGCTGTAAGTAATGTGTGTGATCTTCTATAATAAATAGAACCCACATCTAATTGTTAAAAAAGCCTTTTTATCTATGATGAAAAGGCTTTTTTAGATAATATATCCGGTTCAGTTAATCCGCACCTCTGAAAACATTCACTTATTGGAAATAATTTTTTTTATTGGTAGAGACAGAAAATAGTGCTACGAAAATTAGGTTATTACCTCTGCTCAAGTATTATTAATATAAAAATTTAACCTATTCATAATGGGCTTGTCTAATGTCTATTCATGTAACGCTGATTTGCGGTACTGACACAAAATAATGATAACTATGGAGAGAAATTGGCTATGAATTGGGTTAGAACTTTACTATTTACAGCAATTGTTACACCCGTTTTACTAATTAGTAGTGATACAAAAAATGATATTAAAGGGTATGTAAAAGATTTTTATACCGGTGAATCCTTACCCTATACAAATGTTGGATTATTAGGCACAGGTCAAGGTACATCTTCGAACACAGATGGCTATTTTGTCATTGTAAATGCACCGGTAGGAGCGTGTTCACTTTTTGTATCATATATCGGCTATGAACCAGTGACCTTCCCAATAACCAATGTTCCAGCCAAAACAGAAGCTATTATTATTGAATTGAAACGAAAAGCAATAGACCTCACGGAAGTTGAAGTAGTTGCAGATGCCTATGAGGTTTTTAAAAGTTCAGATAATATCAGTCAAATGACAATATCCCCACGAGAATTACAAACATTACCTTCATTGGGTGAAGTAGACATATTTAGGTCACTACAATTACTGCCAGGGATTAGCGGCGTTAGCGACGGAAAAACAGGTGGAGGTACACCTGACCAGAACATGGTTATTCTCGATGGGATGACGGTTTACCATGTAGATCATTTTTTTGGAATGTTCAGTGCTTTTAATGCTGATGCCATTAAAGATGTTCAAATATATAAGGGAGGCTTTCCTGCAAAATATGGTGGTCGATTATCAAGTGTTGTGGAATTAACTGGGAAAAGAGGTGGCGGTTCATTTCAACAAGAAGTTGTTCCTAGTTTTTATTTTTATGATTTTAATACAAAATTAGCATTAAATCCCACAGACAGTGATTTTTTCAGTTTAAGCATTTATGCGGGCCGTGATTATTTGGATAAGTCACGCGAATTAAATATGGGGAACCAACAATTTTCCACCTCAAGCGGAACTCAATTTGAAACACGAGTGGATGAAAACCTAACTGATTGGGGGAATCTTGGTGGCAGTTTCAAATGGGGTCATCAATGGGAAAAACGAGGTTTTTCGAATCTTTAATCTCAAGTTCAAATTATACGAGCGAATATAGTCGTGATCTGAGTATTGGTGGGTCGAATGTTGTTGGTGTTGATGATTCTACTGGTGCGGCGAGAGGATTGGGAGCCTTTGCCCAGGATGAATTTAATACGGTTAATGATCTAACCATTCGACTGGATAATCAATGGCAATTAAACGAAAAACACAAAGTTGAATTTGGATCATTCATTGCAGATGTAAAGACTAAATATGAAGCATCTGTTAGAGATACGATTTCAGTTCTGGATGTTAATTCTAAATCACGATCTTCAGCAGCTTACATACAGGACAACTGGAAACTAACACCACTTTTTGACCTTACATTTGGATTGCGGACAACCTACCTCGATCAGACAAATGCTTTTTACACCGCACCGCGATTATCATTTGGATGGTCGTTATCAGAAAATCTAAAATTCAAAGGCGCATGGGGTCATTATTATCAATTCATCAACAATATTGTAAATGAAAATGTTTTACAGGGTAGCAATGATTTTTGGTTAGCTGCAGATGAAAATTTGGCACCTGGATTCTCTGAACATTCCATACTGGGGCTTACATACGAGACATCAAACTACCTTTTTGAAGTGGAGACTTATTACAAAACATTAGACAATCTACTGGAATTCTCACGGCGATTTCAGGATGAGTCGGATTATTTGAATTATTTCTATTTCGGTAGTGGGATTTCAAAAGGAATTGAATTCCTGGCACAGAAGAAATTCGGTTCTTTTACAGGATGGGTGAGTTATGCGTTAGCTCAAGTAGAACATTCATTCCCCAAATTAAATGATGGTGATCCTTTTGCTGCAAGTCATGATCGTCGATACGAATTAAAAATAGTCGATTCAAAAAAAATGGGGCTTTGGAATTTTTCGTTTACCAATATGTTTAGTACAGGTAACGCCTATACAGCCCCGGAAAGTCAGTACTTTCTTGAAATGTTAGACGGGGAAAGTTTTAGTTATGTACATGTTGGAGATAAAAATACTTATCGATTACCCGACTATCATCGATTGGACTTAAGCGCATCAAGAAAATTTGAGTATGGTAATTATAACTGGGATATTGGATTATCCATATACAATGCGCTTAATCATGATAATATATCCTATCGCGACTATGATATGGACGTATCACCCATCATTGTATCCGATGTAAACATGTTAGGATTCACACCAACAATCTTTATAAAAGCGTATTTAAAGTAGGAAAAGACTATGTTTAAAAAACAAATTTTACTTTCAGTTTTGATAAGTATTTTTTTAATGTCCGGATGTACAGAGGAGAGTCCTCTTATTTCAGACGTTGATTTGGTGGTTGTCTGGGCGTATTTATACGCAGGTGAGCCTGTCACGAATATTAAAATTACATCAACCATTCCATTGGATACTGATTCGTCTGGGGCTCCACCGATTAATAATGCAGTGGTTTCTTTAATAAAAGACGGAGAACTGTACGAATGTATTCCATCACCAGGGGATAGTGGTTATTATCATTACCCGGATACCAGCATGCCAATAAGCGCAGGTGACAATTTTACAATTGAAGTGGAATACAATGATGATATCATTACCGCACAAACAATTGTACCTGAAAAACCAATCAATGTATCAATTTCATCAACCGAGATGAGTATTCCAGATTTCAATGATATGCAGGCATTAAGAGAATGGCAAATGGGTGGAGGTAGTGAGCCAATCCAAATTACCTGGGATAGTGAAGAGGATTCCTGGTATTATGTTATGTTAGAAAATATTGACTCCAATCCAATTGAACTAAACTCCTGGATGCATGAAAGGATGAAGGATTTTATATTTCCACCAATTAACGATAATACATATAATATACGACTACCCTATATCACACATCTAGGTCGTCATCGGATAACTGTATACAAAGTAAATCAGGAATATGTAGATCTTTATGAATCCCGCGATCAGGATTCTAGAGATTTAAACGAACCGCTTACAAATATTGAAAATGGTTTGGGAGTCTTTACCGCCTTTAATAGTGCAAGTACATATTTGAAAGTAGTGCAGATGCAATAAGCGAATAACTAATATGCGTCAATATAAGGAAATCCTCAAAATCAATAAATCATCTTTTGATTTACAATATGAAATATTAAAACAATTTTGTTTAAAGTGATGTAATTAACTAGTACATAATACCGCTTCTGAAAAATAGGATATCTTTATAGATTCTATAGAGAATATTTGTGAGCACCTAAATCATAAATTCTCATATCGTTATCTTTTTGAAACATCTTGGGGAAGCATGAAAACAAAAGATATCACTTTTTTATTTTCAGTTGTCACAGTTACTGTGATCGCTTTTCACTGGAAGCGGCTTGATTATAATATTTATGGGCTAAATGGTAGCTAGTTAAACCGATGAATCTTCAGACCAAAATCACCCTCATATTGTTACCGTTGGTTATCGTACCTTTAATAATCTTTGGGATATTGACTTTTTCAAATTCTAGAGCGACACTAGAAAAAAAAATAATAAATGAATTAGAATTAATTGCTGATCTAAAGGTCGATATACTTGAATCATTTTTCAAAGAACGATATTCTGATATGCAAACGGCAAAAGATTATTACATCCTCAAAAGTAGGATGCCAATATTATTACGGTTATTTGATGATAATGAACATCCTGATAATATCGCTGCAAGGGAAATACTTGATCCTCAATTAACGACTTTTATGGAGGTCTATGGTTACAACGATATTGTATTATTAAACCCTGAAGGAATAATAATATATTCAGTTGACGACTTTTTCAGGAAAACAAATTTAGGCAAATCAATGGCCGGTCCTTCTGATCAACCCATTGAGACAAAGAAAGATGGATTCTCCTTCTCCCATGTGTTTTTCCATGATGAACATGGCTATGAAATGTTAATCACAGCACCAATTCTTGGTTTTAAAGACGAATTTATTGGTTTTATCGCATTTGAGGTTGATATGAATCCCATTTTCGATTTTATTCAAGATAGAAAAGGATTGGGTCAGACAGGTGAAACGCTTATTGGTCATAAAATTGGAGAAAAAGCCCTGTTCCTAAATCCACTTCGTCATAATCCACAGGCTATTCTATCGATAACTGCGAATTTCGGAGAAAAGAATGCTTATCCCATAACAGAAGCTGTGCAAGGGAGGGATGGTTCTGGTTTATCCGTCGACTATAGAGGCGAAAAAGTACTAGCAGCTTGGCGTTATATACCTTCTTTAGACTGGGGATTAGTCGCAAAAATAGATATGCTTGAAGCATTCAGTTCAGTTAAAGATCTAAAGCGTTTATTTGTTTTTCTTGAAATTCTGACAGTCCTCATTGTATTTATTATTGCTCTTTATATTTCAAAATTCATTGCGAATCCAATTAAAAAATTACATGCCGGAACAGAGATTATTGCTGCAGGCAATCTTGACCACAAAGTGGGTATTGAATCCAGTGACGAAATTGGGAGATTATCCCGAGCTTTTGATTCTATGACGACTGAAATAAATAAAGCTCAGAAAAATATCAATCTGATATTAGATGCTTCTGGTGAAGGAATATATGGATTGGACATCCATGGAAATATAACATTTGTGAATCCTGCAGCTGTGAAAATGATCGGATGGGAATTAAAAGATATAATTGGAAAACATCAACATGATTTATTACATCATTCAAGAAAAGATGGTTCACCATATCCCGCCAAAGAGTGCTTTATTTATGCTGCCCTGAAGGATGGGATAGTCCACAAAGTTTCAGATGAAGTATTTTGGCGAAAAGATGGAACGAGTTTTCCCGTAGAATATATTAGTACACCTATCCGCGAAGAAAACAGAGAAATTATAGGTGCTGTTGTCACGTTTAATGATATTTCTGAGCGGTTGGCTAATGAATTAAATCTGAAAAAGAGTGAAGAAAAGCACCGTGTACTTGTAGAAAGTTCGACAGATGCAATTATTTCTGCTGATCCAAATAAAAATATTATTTTTTGGAGTATTGGGGCAGAAAAAATGTTTGGTTACACTTCGCAAGAGATAGTAGGAAAACCCATTTCAATTTTAACACCAGAATTTTTGAGCAAAGATCAAAAAACAATATTTAACCTGGTTCGAATCAAGGGTTTTGTACAAAATTATGAAAGCCAACGGATGGCAAAGGACGGAAGATTAATTCCGGTTGAAATTAGTTTAAATATAATGAAAGACTCTTTTGGGGAAATGATGGGTATTTCTGCAATATTGCGGGATATTTCAAGTAGGAAAATGAGTGAATAGGAATTGGCGAATGCCTTACAAAAAGCAGAAAATGCCAATGCAATGAAATCATTTTTTTTGGCGAATATGTCTCATGAAATCCGCTCGCCGCTAAATGCAGTATTGGGGTTCAATGATTTATTGAGAGAAGAACTGAAAGATGTCGTAAATGAAGAGCAATCAAGGTTTTTTGATCATGTAAAGGAAAGTGGCAATCGTTTGCTGCACACTGTACAAGAAATACTAGACACATCACAAGTAGAAGCAGGAACATATACTGTACATCCAGAAGCGGCTGATCTTTCAAGTATTATTAAATCAGTAGTTGAGAGTGTGAACATATTGGCTGAAGAAGCTGATCTTATTTTAGAATATAAATCAAAAGCTGAGAACACCATAATTATAATCGATATATATAGTATTACTCGGGTTTTACGTAACTTGATTAATAACGCGATTAAATTCACTGAAAAAGGATATATAAAGGTAGGTTTATTCGAAACTGATGAGAACCTAATATTAACGATAAAGGACACTGGTATTGGTGTTTCTGAAGAGGACAAAAATCGGATATTTGAAGTATTTACCCAAGGGAGTGAAGGATTTTCAAAAAAATACGAAGGTGTTGGATTAGGTTTATTCCTCGTAAAACGGTATCTTGATCTGAATAACGTAGATATGGTTTTCGAGAGTGAAAAGGATGTGGGTACAACAGTGACCTTGACCTTCGTAAAGAATTTATAAAAGCATATATCAACTCAGAGAAGCGTAGTATTTAAATATTTATAGCATACATGCTCATTGTAATCATCAATTGTTTATCGTTTAATACGTAAATATTTATTCGTATTTATTCTTTTCAATATGCTCTGCAATTGGGTCATTATTAGAGAAATATTATTCGTAATCAAGCCACATGCAATCCTGATTGTGAAAAGTATCATTATTTAGACACAATATGAATGATAAATAATAAATGTAATTTCTGCCTTATTTTACTAGTGATATTTCGATGTTGGCAATCATCACACTGTTTATTGTTATATTATTAATTCCAGATTTGTAGGATATTTCACAACAATTTTTATTTAATTTGAACAATCTTATTAAAAGGAAATCCAATGTCTTCCAATGTTAAACGTCTAGGCACTTTTGAAGGAGTTTTCACACCAACAATTCTCACTATTCTGGGTGTAATCATGTACCTGCGACTGGGTTGGGTCGTAGGTAATGCCGGATTTGGTGGAGCTTTAATGATTATACTATTGGCGAAAGTTGTAACCGTATCCACGGGGCTTTCAATCGCGTCAATTGCCACGAACACTCGTGTGGGTGCCGGTGGTTCCTACGCGCTTATTTCGCGCTCACTGGGCTTGGAAATTGGAAGTGCCATTGGGATTCCACTTTACTTATCCCAGGCATTGGGCGGTGCATTGTATATATCAGGATTTACAGAGGGTTGGTTGGCAATCTTTCCACAGCATATTCCATTGCTGGTTTCAACCACGGTGCTTTTGATTTTATTAGTAGTCTCTATAGTGGGAGCTAAATTCGCTATGAAAGCGCAATTTATTATCATGGCGGTCATAATTGCTTCATTGGTATCATTTTTTGCAGGAGAGGGCGGAAATGAAGCTACCATCCGACTTTGGGGTGAATTCAATAAAGCACCATTTTGGGTTGTATTTGCCATCTTTTTCCCAGCTGTTACCGGTATCGAAGCTGGGGCTGCTATGTCGGGAGATTTGAAAGATTCCCGAAAATCTCTCCCTACGGGGATACTAGCAGCAATTGGGATTTCACTTATTGTCTATATCGTTGTTGCCTATTGGCTCAATCACGCTGCCACAAGCGAAGAACTGATGGCGAATTATACGGTCATGGCTGATGTATCACGATGGAAGCCTCTGGTTATTGCCGGTATTTTAGGAGCAACATTATCATCTGCTCTTGGTTCGGTGCTTGGGGCTCCTCGTACGCTTATGGCATTGGGGCAGGATAAAGTTTTGCCTTTCAGTAAAATAATATCGAAGAAGAATCGCAATGGAGAACCCATTACTGCAACGTTTATTACTACCTTTGCTATTCTTATCAGTTTAGTCTTTGGCGACCTGGACACAATCGCACCGTTATTGACCATGTTTTTCCTTATCACGTATGGCACAATAAATCTGGCAGTTGCCATTGAAAAAGGTATTGGGATTCCTTCATTCAGACCTGCGTTTACCGTACCAATAATTATACCGATTATTGGTGGCCTATGGTCATTCGCAATCATGTTTTTAATTAATCCGATTTTTGCCACAGTTGCCATTCTTCTCATTATTGTTTTTTACGTATTTCAGGTGAAAAGGGGCTTACGTGCACCTTGGGGGGATGTTCGAGGTGGAGCGTTTCTGGCTATTTCTGAATGGGCAGCCAAGACAGCCGCACAAATGCCGAAGCACGCCAAAACCTGGAAACCCAATATGATGATTCTGGTTGAAAATCCAAAAAACTGGGTTCATTTAATCGAATTTATTAACGACCTGATATTCCCAAGCGGGACATTAAGGGTCTTTTCTTTGAAAATATCTGAACATGGTATTTTAAAGGGCTTGGACAGCTTACGCAGTCGACTATTCAAGAATAGCAGACAAAACAAAGAAGCAGGAATTCCTGAACCCACGGCAGATGAACTTGAGGCGCAAATTGAGGATTTGATGGCGCCTCTCAAAAAGAATGGAATATTTGCCAGCGGAACTGTCATCGAGAGTAATAATATACTGGAAGGTATCAGCATTGTAACACAAGTCATGAAGGGAATGTATTTTCCGCCCAATATTTATTTCCTGACAATGAGTGCGGATAGATCCAAGGATGAGCGATTAGAGCATATGATTTCCATTGGTATACGGGAAGCACTTGGAATTTGTATCTTTAGTTTGCATCCAAAGAATTCCCTTGGTGTAAAATCCACTATTAATGTGTGGCTAAGGCGAACGAGCCCCAACAAAGATTTAGCCATTTTACTTGCAATCCAGTTACATCGTAATTGGAATGGTTTAATTCGATTTGTAACAATAGAAGAAAATGAAGAAAATCGTAATAAAAGTATAATTCTGTTTGAAAGATTGAGCGAAAAAGCACGTTTCCCCGCCAATACAGAGATTGAAGTAATAATCGGAGAATTTAAACCATCGCTGATCAGTGCGCCCCGAGCTGATATCAATTTATTCGGTATGTCCTCCGACCTGGATTGCAATACGATGCATGAACTTGTGGAATTGATTGGGACATCCTGCATGTTTCTGAAAGACTCAGGGGAAGAAAGCATGTTGGTCTAATCTTAAACCAGTGATGGAAAATTAGTTTTATTTAAATAGGATTGAGTTAATATGGCTAGATTTTTAAAGACCAAAAAGGAAGATATAGGTTTATCTCCTGACACATTAATTTTCAGAGGAGAGAAAAAAAGTGATGCCGTATTATTAAGAGTAATTGATTTTGATTCCGATCAATTTAAGGAACTTGAAATATTGGACATTGGTGAAGTCCTGAAGTTCAATGACTCAAAAACTACAACATGGTTTAATATAGACGGTCTGCATGATGAAAAAATCATGCATGAAATTTCAAGCGGATTCGAATTAGAAAAACACATTCTTTCAGATGTCATGGATACCCATGCCAGACCTAAACTTCAGGAATATGATAATTGCCTTTATATATCTATAAAAATGCTCCAGTATAATGAAGAAACAGACCGCATTACTTCAGAAAACCTCGTTATTATTATCAAAGATAATATATTGATATCATTTCAGGAAAAAAAGGGTGATATATTTGAACCGTTAAGAGATCGAATCAGAAAGAATAAAAAACGGATTAGAACTTCCGGGACAGATTACCTTGGTTTTGCCCTTATAGATATTGTTTTTGATAATTATAAATACATTATAAGTCGGGTTGGGGAAAAAATTGAGTCACTGGAAGAAGAATTATTAAACCATCCATCAGCTTCAATTCTGGAAGAAATTAATAAATATAAAAGTGAAATCATCTATCTGCACAAATCCATCAAGCCCTGTCGTGAAATGATTATGGATTTGATAAAAATGGATGCTGATTTGATAGAGGACAAAAATTCTGTTTTTACCCGGGAGCTGAAAGATAATGTTAATCATTCCATAGAATCATTGGAGAATTACAAAGAAATTCTTACAAACCAGCTCAATATGTATCATACAACCGTTAGCAGTAACTTGAATGAGATCATGAAATTTTTAACAGTATTTTCCGTGATATTTATTCCATTGACCTTTATCGCAGGGATTTATGGAACCAACTTTGACTTTCTCCCGGAGCTCCATTTTAAGTACAGTTACTTTATTATGTGGGGACTCATGATTGCCATTGCAGGTTCGATGATAACATATTTCAGAAGAAAAAAATGGTTTTAGTATCCACCACCAATGTTCTAATAATTGTATTCTTCAATTGGGGAATGAATACTCCCGGAAAACCTCATGTGAGTAAACTAACATGCACCTTCCGAAGGTTTAAAACCTTCGGAAGGTTATTGAAGAGAAAAAAATGGTTTTAAAAGTTATGTCTATAAAGGTCACTAATTCTTTCTACCGTGTATGATTAAATGATAGTAAAGGATCGTGTCATCAAAACAGGTATTAACTTTATTTTATTTTTTGTTATAATAGGTTCCGTTCAACTATTTGCCCAGATCAACACCGAATCATACCGGCAGGAAAATCTTAAAAAGGGAATTCATTTTTCGGCGGGAGGAGACATTGGTTATGTTGAAGGAAACTCCAGTATTTTTCAAAACCGCTCTACGGGACGGTTGGATTATATTAATGACTGGGGTTATTTATTTGCTGTTACAAATTATCAGATCAAAATGAAAGACAAACAATTATTTTTAAACAAAGGTTTCTCCCATTTGCGTGTTGTAAAACCATTAAAAGAGTCTCGTTCTATAGAATTGTTTTTGCAGCAGGAATTTAATGACTTTATCCAGTTGGAAAGCAGGAGTTTGGCCGGATTGGGTATGCGAATTAATTGGAATACTAAACAATCACAGCCAAAAGATGATTCGAAGTTCCAGGTCTTCAACGGATTTGGGTTGATGGTGGAAAGAGAAATTATTGATTCCGGTCCTGAAGGAAATTTGGGTGACCCGGTTCATGGTGATAAAATTATTCTATTAAGGTCTACCAATTATCTGGTATTAAACTGGAGTCCAATACCAGCTATTAAAATATTAACCACGTCTTACTACCAACCGGATGTGAAGCGTTGGGTGGATTATCGAATCCTAAATCGTGTAACGCTTAAAATTGACTTGACCAAACGACTTTCCGCAACACTCAATTTTAATATGCGTTATGATAGTGAACCGCCGGGGACGATTAAACACCTTGATATTGATTTCAACAATGGATTCTCATATATATTCAAATAAACTGTTATTGAATTATGATATAAATGGAAACCATTAGTCGCCTATTTTATAGTTATTCGACATAACATATAAATAATTAGTGCTGTATATTTAATCCAACATATAACCGGATTAAGAAATGCAGATTTTAAACATTATCCCAGCGCTGGTTTTTGTGACGAGCATCTTATTCTCCAAGAACACTGATGTACCACAAGGAATGGCACTGATCCCAGCAGGCGAATTTATGATGGGAAAATTCTCTGAAAATGGTGCCACTTCTTCTCCGGCTCATCTTGTTAGTATAAATTCATTCTATATGGATAAAACAGAAGTGACAAATGGGGAATATCTTCAATATTGCAAAGAAACTGGCGACAAATATCCAGAATTCTGGAACACGGAAATATTCCGTTGTAGTGATAGTTACTTGGACTATCCTGTTGTAGGTATAAGCTGGGGTGAAGCTACACAATATGCGAAATGGGCGGGTAAACGGCTTCCTACTGAGGCGGAATGGGAATACGCAGCACGAGGGAGGACTCGTTGATATGAATTATCCTAATGGCAATGAATGGAATAGACCGCGTACTAAACAAGATAGCTCAGGTTGGGTAAATCTAATTGAACCAGTTGGAAAATACGAACCAAATGGATTTGATCTTTTTGATATAGCTGGAAATGTTTGGGAATGGACAGCTGATATATATTCCTACTATTATTATTCTGAAACCGCTTCTGACAATCCAACGGGTCCTGAAAAAGGAAATAATCGTGTGATCCGTGGTGGAAGCTGGCATTCTGGCCCCATGTGTAAAAAAGTCTATTTTAGAAAAGGATTGCCCGGCGGTTGGACAGATTTTGCCGTTGGATTCAGATGTGTAAAAGATATTGAGGATATGGAAGATTAGCAAAATGAAGATAACAAAGAAAAAAGATTCACCAAGATATATCAGGAAAGAAGGTATTCATTCCTTTTTACTTTCTTCCCCAATAACGTGTAATTCACAACATTTAGCGACAACTTTAGTGGAGATTGAACCAGGTGGGAAACAGCGTATTCACCATCATGTGCCAGAACAAGTCTATTTCATCATTGCCGGTAATGGGAAAATGACTGTAGGCGATGAGAGTGAAATTGTTACACAAGATGATTGTATTTTTATTCCTTCTAATGAACCCCACGGTTTAGAGAATATTGGAGAAATAAACCTAAAATATTTTAGTGCAGCATCGCCCTCATTCACGAATAAAGAATTATTGGATTTCTGGCCCATAGAAAGTGAATCAAAAAGTTAGATCTTACTTAAAGAATGACTTAAATAGTCCACGACTATAACGCTATTGGAAAAGAGCTAAATTTCACCTATCATGTCAGTAATAAAAAAGTTTTTCATCGGATTGAGAATAGTACTACTTGTATTTATTACCGCATCAGTTTGGTTTTTATTTTCACTGTTTTCTGAAAAAGATATCGCTGAGATGCCGGAATACTACCCGTTTAAATCACACCGGGCTAAAGAGCAATATTTAAACTATTACGATCAGCGGGCTCAAGAATGGCCTGTGGATTCAGAATCCAAACTAGTAGAAACGTCATTCGGGAAAACCTATGTTCGCATAAGCGGACCCAGCACTGGTTCACCGTTGGTATTGTTGCCATCCACAAGCGCATCATCTCTTGTTTGGATGCCTAATATTGAGGCTTTATCAGAGCACTACCAGGTTTATGCAGTTGATAACATTTACGATTATGGACGAAGTGTAAATACTCAAAACATAAAAACACCCACTGATATGACGAATTGGCTTGATGATCTATTCACTGTACTTGATCTTGGGGATAGTATTAACCTAATGGGTCTTTCCTTTGGAGGTTGGCTCACAAGTCAATATACTCTGGATCATCCCGAAAGATTAAGAAAGTCCATTTGGCTTGCGCCGGCTGCAACAATTTATAATTTCCCGGGAGAATGGGCTTGGCGCGGTATTTTATCAGCGATACCTCATCGCTATTTTATGAAAAAATTTATGCTTGAATGGCTTTTCGCGGATTTATTACAAAAAAATGATGAATCCAGTATTAAGCTAATGAATGAACTGGTTGACGATGCTATTATGGGTCTTAAATGTTATAGCTTTCGGATGCCCATAACACCATCTGTATTAACGGATAATGAGCTACAAAGTATAAAGATATCCACATTATTTTTAGTTGGAGAAAATGAAAAACTATATCCTGCCAAGAAAGCTGTTGAAAGGCTGAATACAATTGCACCACAGATACAAACTAAGATTATCCCAAAAGCAGGCCACGACCTTACAATTGTTCAGACTGAATTGGTGAATAGTATGGTTCTTGATTTTTTGATATTGGAGGATTCAAAAGATTAATACTAAGGATGTCATTCGTTTACTTCTATATTAAATCCCCATGAAAACTAGTAAAAGCAACTTAAAGAAACTTGGTTTCGACGAATGGTTTCTGGACGAAATCAGTCAAGAAAAATTAAACGGTCTTGAAATCGCCCGGGTAATCCGAGTTCATAAAGACAGGTATTCGATTAGCTTCGGAGAGAATGCTATTTCTGCTGAGTTACTTGGCAAGTCACTATTCACTGCAACTTCTCCATTGGATTACCCAATAGTTGGAGATTGGGTTTTAGCAACATTATATGATGAAAATACTTTTTCGATAATTCATGAAATATTACCAAGAAAATCTATACTTAAAAGGAAAACACCCGGAAAAGAGATAGAGTTTCAACTGATGGCTGCCAATATCGATGTTGCATTTATTATGCAATCTCTTGACGACGATTTTAATCTAAGGCGACTTGAACGATACTTGGTTATGATTAACGAATGCAATATTGAACCGATGGTATTATTAAGTAAAAGTGATTTACTTACTTCCGATGAGACTGTAAACAGGATAAATGAAATTTTTCAATTATTTCCAAGCGTGAACGTCCAACCATTTAGCAACGAAAATATCTCAGACATAAAAAATGTAGAGATTCTCCTGAAACCTGGCCTGACATACTGCTTATTAGGATCTTCAGGTGTAGGTAAAACGACTTTATTAAACAATCTTCTGGGCACATCCAATTTTAAAACACAACCAGTAAGAGGACAGGATAGTAAAGGAAGACACACTACATCCTATCGGCAATTAATAAAGTTGGACAATGGAGCAATGGTAGTGGATACACCAGGGATGCGAGAGCTTGGGAATATTTCAGTTGAAGTAGGGTTTGAGGAAACATTCGCTGACATAACAGAACTATCGGAAAAATGTCAATTTAGTAATTGCGCTCATTTAGAGGACAAAGGTTGCGCAGTTTTAAATGCAATTGAGGAGGGACAGTTATCAAAAAAGAGATATAGTAATTATATTAAAATGAAAAAAGAATCTGCACATAATGCTTCATCATATCTTGAGAAAAGACAAAAAGATAAACAGTTTGGCAAATATATTAAATCGGTGATGAAACACAAAAGAAATAAGAGATAATATTTCAAAGACGGTTTAATTGGGTCAGGGTGGAGGATATTTTAAAATGCGAATAATAAGTATTGGCCACGAAATTGACAATGAAGTATACTGACTTTACAGACTGGCACAAGATGAGATGAGAATTATCGAAGAGAGTGTAAAATGGCGAGCGAAAGTCCAACAAATAATCTAATTCCAATTGAACTGGTTTCTGGTAAAATCTTAGTTGTTAGAAATCAAAAAGTACTGTTAGACAGAGATTTGGCTGAATTATATGGTGTTGAAACAAAACGTCTTAAAGAAGCTGTTCGTAGAAATTTAAATCGGTTTCCCTCTGATTTTATGTTTGAAATGAATGACGGCGAATTAAACAAATGGAGGACGCAATTTGCGACCTCCAATCCTGAAAAAATGGGTTTACGTTATCATCCAATGGTATTTACCGAACAAGGCGTTGCAATGCTTTCATCCGTATTGCGAAGTAAAAAAGCGATAGAAGTAAATATTCTTATTATGAGAGCATTTGTCCGTATGAGGGAATTATTTAAATCGGATAAATCCTTATCATTAAAAGTAGAATTATTAGAAAAAGAACTAGAAACACAGGGCGAATCTCTAAAACAGGTTATCTATTATGTAAATCAATTATTAGAACAGCCTGAGCCTGAGTCAAAGAAAATGGGTTTTTAGGGTTATTAATGATTAGTTCTATTTTACGTTATCTTGAAAATATTAGATATTCTATTCGAGAAGATTGTGACGTAATTGTGCCTTTAGTTTTACCCAATATTTTTAGGTATTTATAGATTAAATGTATCTACTGATTAGAAATCTGTAGGATCAAAAACGATCTCAAACTATAGTATTTTGTAACTATGTGATTATTTGGCCTATTTGAGAAATCTAACAATTATCTAACAATAGTCTTGTAACATTAAATTCATCACTGGAATGAATACATGAAAAACATACTTATCATCGAAGATGAAGAAGATATTCTGGAGCTGATCCAATATAATCTTGAAAATGCCGGATATGCCGTTACTGGCGAAACCCATGGACGAAAAGGATTAGTTGCTGTACAGACAAATCCACCGAATATCATCATTCTCGATATTATGCTTCCGGGTCTCAATGGATTAGAAATATGTCGAAGATTGAAATCTGATTCTAGTACTAGTGCAATTCCCATTATTATGGTGTCAGCAAGAGGAGAAGAATCAGATATTATCAAGGGACTTGACCTTGGTGCTGATGATTATATCACAAAACCATTTAGCCCAAAAATTCTTGTCGCTAGAGTGAATGCTCTTTTCCGTCGGAATCGTCATGATGCAATAAATGAGGATATCATCCAAATTGAGGGAATAACGATTCATTTTCAACAACGAACTGTTCAAATTGATGGAACCTTTACAGATCTTACATTTTCAGAATTTCAAATTCTGTCTTTACTGGCATCACATCCAGGTTGGGTTTATACACGAAATCAGATTATCAAACATATTCATGGAGATAATTATCCAGTGACTGACCGTTCAATAGATTTCCAGATTGTTGGACTGCGAAAAAAAATGTTAACCAAAGGGAATTTAGTTCAAACAGTTAGAGGTGTCGGTTATAAATTCAAGCATGAAAAGTTCTAAACCTTTACTTTTACAACTCTTTCCACTCTTTTTATTTCTTTCATTATTTGCCGTAATTGTCCTAGCAATTATCAGCACCAATACGCTTCGCAGCTCAATTCAAAATTCTACTCATCAGGAGTTGCTGTCAAATGCGAAGATTATCCGCCTGCTAATATCAGACAAAGAATTATTTAATTCTTCCCTCCTCAATAAAGAAATCTCAACGGTTAAAACAGAGACTGGAATTCGCGTGACCATAATTGGTCTGGATGGAACTGTATTGGCCGATACTGACGAGAATCCTTCCCAAATGGATAATCATGGGGATCGTCCTGAGATTTTGGATGCGTTGGAAGGTAAAACCGGGAAGATCACTCGTTTTAGTCATACCATCCAAACACCGATGCTCTATGTCGCAATTCCTATTGTTATTAATGGGGAAATCCACGGTGTAGTTCGAACATCTATGGCAATGGTTCAATTACATGACACAATTAAAACAATGCGCAACCACATTTGGATGAGCGGTATTATTGTTATTCTTCTTTCTGCCTTCGTAAGCTATATTTTATCCAGACGAATCGTGGCTCCATTAAAAAAAATGAAAGCGGGCGCTGAACGATATGCCCAAGGAGATTTTAAAGAAAAAATACCTTCTCATAATACTGAAGAAATTAGTGGATTGGCTATTTCACTTAATCATATGGCACAACAGCTCCACGACCGCTTTGATACGATACTGAACCAGCGAAATGAACTAGAAGCTGTTTTATCCAGTATGATTGAAGGTGTGCTTGCAATAGATCAGCAAGGTTGTATTCTTAGAACCAACGCCACGTTCAGGTCGTTTTTTGATATTGATAAAAAGCCCAAGGATGATGTTACCATTCATGAAATACTTCGACATACAGAGCTGTTACGCTTCATTGATGATGTTTTGCATAGCGAAAACACGCTTGAAACTGATATTACTATTCATCGTGAACGTGATTATTTCTTCCAGGTTACTGGTACACCTTTGATTGGACATAATGATTACAAATTGGGGGCACTTTTTATTTTTAATGATATCAGCCGTATTCGCCGTTTAGAACAAGTACGCAGTGATTTTGTGGCAAATGTGTCTCATGAACTAAAAACACCGATTACCGCCATTCAGGGTTTTATTGAAACATTGAAAGATGGTGCTGTGCATAATAGTGAAAAAGCAGAACATTTCATTGATATTATTGGTCGGCAATCAAACCGGCTTAACGCAATTATCACAGATTTATTGGAGTTGTCCAGAATTGAACGTGAAAATGAAGAGGGTCCGCTGGAAAAAACAGTATATTCAATTATTCCATTATTTCAATCGGCAATAAATGATTTTGAAACGCAGGCAGGACAAAAAAACATCGTTTTCAAAACGGATTGCGATCCATCCATTCAAGTACCCATTAATATGCAATTGATGCAAAATGCCATAAATAATCTGGTGGATAATGCGGTGAAATACAGCAATGAAAATTCTATGGTTTCCTTAAGTTGTGTTCTGGAAGATCGTTATGTAATAATTCGTATTAAAGATGAAGGAAACGGTATTCCAGAACAATATTTGCCGCGAATATTTGAACGATTTTACCGCGTGGACAAAGCCCGTAGCCGTGCTATGGGTGGTACTGGGCTGGGTCTCGCCATCGTAAAACATATTGTGTTAGCCCATAATGGAAAAGTTTTTGTAGAAAGCTTAATGGCAAAAGGAAGTACATTTACCATAAAGTTACCTGTTCTAGATAATTAGCAAACCTTCAAACATTATTCTAACACGTTCCAAACATCAATCAAATATTTCGCCAGTATTTTCATTGCAATAAACAATAATTCATTTCAAGGATAAACAATGAAAACAAAATATATAGGAATATATTTCCTAATAATCATAAGTGTTTTGGTCGCAGAAAATGGAAAAATAAGTGGACAAACTTTTTTTGAATACAGCATGGCTGACTCAAAATCTGCGTTTGAAATAAACAGAGTTTATTTCACATACAATAATAAAGTTTCCGATAATATCGGTTACACATTTCAATTAGATGTGGGTCGGGAAAAAATTCCAATATCGGTTGTCGATTCAACATTTGAAGTCGATAAAACACGATCCACCCAATTATACAGTTATTTAAAAAATGCCAAACTCAGTTGGAAAACCGGATTAGGAACCATGACCTTTGGATTGCAAGGAATGAACATGTTCAGTGTTCAGGAAAAAAACTGGGGATATCGATTTATACAAAAATCCCCCATGGATATATATGGATATTCCAGTTCTGCTGATTTAGGTATTGGATATTCAAATACCTCTGGTCCCTTGTACTCCAGTATACTGGTTACCAATGGAGCCGGCTATAAAAAACCTGAGTCAGATGAATACAAAAAAGTGTCTTTAAATGTTGTGTATGGAGACATGAAACTTGGTAAATCTAACGGTTACAATGCCGGCGTAGCACTCTCCCATGAACCAACAGATACCGATCCCACTCAAGTTATTGGATTGTTCGGAGGCGTGCAACTCAATGCATTATGCGTCGGTGGAGAATTTGCCAAAAAGGATGATGGAACCGATATAACTACCCTCACTTCTCTATATGGAAATTTTGCCATGGGTACATCATTGACATTAATCGGTCGATTGGATGTTTATGATAAAGACCAGTATATCATTGCAGGTGTCAATTATTTGCCTGAATCTGCTTTGTCTATTGCACCTACAATTCGTTATACTGTCCCAGAAAAGGGTGATGCTTCAACAATTTATATCCTGAATTTTCAGTTCAAAATATAAAAAGACTTTAATGATATATTTATAAAAGGCTGGTTACTACCAGCCTTTTTTGGTTCTAATTCAAAAATTTTCACATTCTAATACTTTCCTAACATTAGTCTAATAGCTTCTCACAGAGGAATATGAATTATTTCCTCTATTTAATTAAAATACTATAAACGTCATATTTATAAGGTGAAAAAATGAAAAATATTTCGATCATACTTTTGTTAACAACAATAGTTTTTACTGGATGTAGCAATGGGAAATCTGATGCAAAAGCACATTCCTCTTTAACCATAAAGGGTTCAGATACCATGATCCATTTAGCTAGTAACTGGGCTGAATCATATATGAACTCTGACAAGAATGTTGATATCTCAGTTACAGGTGGTGGTTCAGGTACTGGTATTGCAGCGTTGCTAAATGGAACAACTGATATCTGTATTGCATCCCGGAAAATCAAAGAAAAGGAACTAACCCAAGCTAAAAAACAAGGGATTTATGTCAAGGAAATCGTCGTTGCCAGGGATGGAATTGCAGTCGTTGTTAATCCTGATAATCCGGTCTCAGAACTCACCATTGAGCAAATCGGAAAAATATACACCGGGGCAACCACAAATTGGAATCAGGTGGGTGGGCCTGATGCACCAATCGTGTTACTTTCAAGAGAGTCAAGCTCAGGGACATATGTGTTTTTTCAGAAGCGCGTTTTGAATAAAAGAGACTACTCCCAGAACGCCATGTTGATGCCATCCACATCTGCCATTGTGCAATCAGTGTCACAAGATAAATGGGCAATCGGATATATTGGTTTGGGCTATGCAAGTGGATCATCGGATCGCGTAAAAGCACTCAGCGTTATTGATAAAGCAGGAATGCCAGCAGTCCGGGCATCTGTGGAAACTGTAAAAGATGGATCCTACGCCATCGCCCGGCCGCTCCATATTTATACAAATGGCAATCCAGTGGGATTAGAAAATCAATTTATTGAGTTTTGTCTCTCTGATGCTGGGCAAACAATCGTGTTTGAAACTGGTTATGTACCGGTAAACTAGAGAGTACACGATCAACTATGTGGAAGGACAAGGTCATCCAATATTTTCTATGGGGCTCAGCCGCAACCAGTATTCTTATCGTGGCGCTCATATTTATTTTTCTTGGAAAGGAAGCCTTTTCTTTTATCTCAGAACCAGGAATTGAAAAGTTATTTAGCTCCAGATGGGTCCCAGTATCATTTACACGTGAACAATTTGGGTTATATCCTCTTATTACGGGTTCTTTTCTGGTAACAATTCTTGCAACCATCATTATGATACCTTTTGGTGTTACAGGGGCTCTTTACATTTCTGAGTTTGCCTCACATACAGAACGCGAGTTTTTGAAACCCTTTATTGAAATCCTTGCAGGGATACCATCCGTTGTTATTGGTTTTTTTGGTTTACTTGTTCTGAGTCCAATAGTTAAAAGTTTGTTCGGACTTAACACAGGGCTTACTGCAATCACCGGAGCATTGTTGCTTGCATTAATGGCAATTCCAACGGTGATATCTATTTCTGAAGATGCAATACAGAGCGTGCCCTCTTCGTATAAAGAAGCCAGTCTGGCTTTAGGGGCAAGTCCATTACAAACATCATTTCGTGTCGTTGTACCAGCCGCTTTACCAGGAATTATAGCCGCAATCATGCTTGGTATGGGACGTGTTGTTGGTGAAACTATGGTCGTATTAATGGTCACTGGTAATGCAGCAAAACTTACATTATCACCGTTCGACTCTGTACGAACAATGACAGCGACAATCGCTGCAGAAATGGGTGAAGTTGCATTTGGGAGTTCACACTATGCTGCTTTATTCTGGGTAGGAATCGTATTGATGCTAATCACATTCGGTCTGAATGTTTTGGCTCAGCAATTATTAAAGAAATACCAAATGAGGTAACTCATGCCAAAGAAAGAAAAAGTAATCACCTGGGTTCTTCGTCTTATTACCTACAGCATTGTAGTTATCATTGGAACCATTTTGTTTAATATTGTTAAAAATGGCCTACCTGTTTTATCTTGGGAATTTCTTAGTCAGCCTCCACGACGAAGTGGAGCAGAAGGCGGTATTCTACCGGCTATTATTGGAACAATTTACCTCGTATCTGGTGCGATTATAGTTGCTATTCCCCTTGGCATGGCTACGTCGATTTATCTAACAGAATATGCAAGCCAAGATCGCTTTAATCGGTATGTTCGATTGTCAATCATAACCTTAGCTGGAGTTCCATCTATTGTATTTGGATTATTTGGATTGGGACTATTTGTAATATTCTTTGGTTTCGGTGCATCCATTTTATCTGGGAGTTTGACATTAGCCTTTATGATTCTCCCAACCATCATTGTTTCTAGTGAAGAGGCACTTCGGGCAGTTCCTCTATCATTGCGCGAAGGAAGTCTTGCATTAGGAGCAACAAAATGGCAAACTATTTATAAGAATGTTCTCCCGTATGCACTGCCGGGAATGTTTACTGGCTCCATACTAGGTTTTGGTCGTGCAGCAGGTGAAACTGCGCCTATATTATTAACAGCTGCAGCATTTTTCTTGCCAAAGCTTCCAACATCAATTTTTGATCAGGTAATGGCATTACCGTATCATCTTTACATTTTAGCAACACAACATCCAGAAGTTCACAAAGTATTGCCTAAACAATATGGAACAGCATTGGTCTTAGTATTATTAGTTCTCACTTTTAATTTGACTGCAATTTTTTTGCGAGGACATTTCAGGAAAAAATATAAATGGTAAATGAAACAATTAAACTAGAATCAAAGAATCTGAATTTCTATTACGGAGAGACCCAGGCTCTATTTAATATTAATCTACAAATTCCTAAAAATAGAGTTACAGCATTAATCGGACCCTCCGGGTGTGGAAAATCCACTTTTCTACGGATGTATAACCGTATGAATGATATTATTCCAGGAACCTATCATAAGGGAAGTATCCTTATTGATAGTGACGATATCTATTTAGAAAAAGGATCTATGGATATCGTTTCCTTACGCAAAAAAGTAGGGATGGTATTTCAGAAATCTAATCCATTTCCAAAGTCCATTTGGGAAAACATTGCTTATGGTCCAAAGATACATGGTATTAAAGACAATACAAAACTGGAAGCCATTGTAGAGAAAAGCCTGAGAGGTTCTGCCCTTTGGGAGGAAGTGTCTGATCGTTTACACCAAAATGCATTCGAATTATCCGGTGGGCAACAGCAACGATTATGCATCGCACGGGCATTGGCAGTTGAACCGGAAATTCTTCTTATGGACGAACCTGCATCTGCTTTGGATCCAAAATCCACAACTAGAATTGAAAATTTGATTCGTGAACTACGGGAAAATTATACAATAGTCATCGTTACCCATAATATGCAGCAGGCAGCACGAATTTCTGACTATACTGCATTTTTCTATGAAGGAAAACTAATTGAATTTGGTGAGACGGAAAAAATATTTACGAAACCTGATCAACAACAAACTGAAGATTATATTACCGGCCGATTTGGCTAGAGGTGGAAAAATGACGATACAATTTGAACGTGAAATTATCCGATTAAAGAAAAGTATATTATTTCTTGGTTCCATGGTTGAAGGCAGCCTGGATATGGCTATGACATCCATTGCAGAATATGATCGAGCACTTGCCAAGAAAATAATCGATTATGATAAAGAGATTGATCTGAAAGAGATTGAAATCGAGGAAGATTGTCTAAAAATACTTGCTCTCCACCAACCGGTCGCAATCGATCTTCGATTTGTAATATCAGTATTAAAGATTAATAATGATCTTGAGCGAATTGGTGATTTGGCAACTAGTATTGCAGAACGAATCTTAAAATTAACAAATTCAAAAAAACTGACAATCCCTCAAATTATTTTCAACATGGCAACCTCTGCCAAAGGAATGGTAAAAAACAGTTTAGATGCGTTGGTTAATATGGATAGTGAACTTGCGGAAGATGTAATCAAGAGCGATAATGAAGTTGATCGATTGCATAGCTCAATGTATGATTATATTTATTCAAAATTTACCGATGACCTTGACAAAACACCGGAATGGATGGAAGTTCTTGCAATCTCTAGATACCTGGAACGGATAGCAGACCATGCCACAAATATTGCCGAAGATGTAATTTACCTTATCAATGGTAAAATTGTAAGACACCCAAATCTAATGAGTTCATAATACGACTTATCAAAATCCTTCCATTTTAAACATGTCTCAAATTTGTGTCACAAGCAGTATTTAGAATAGGTTTAGTTTTATATTCGACCACTGTTCATGACGGTCACAGTTTTGTCGAAAATCGAACAACAAAAAGTGTTCACTAATTGAGCACTATTTCTTTGTGTTTTGTCATATTCTATCTACCGTATAAGATAAATAAACTCCATCTTGCGACGGGGTTTTCATATTTAGCGGAATCGATCCCGACGGGTCGGGAAACTCGCAACTTTCGGCTCTCTGTTATACAAATAAAAAAAGCCTCCCAAGAGAGAGGCTTCATTTTCAGCGGAACCGACGAGACTCGAACTCGCGACCTCCGGCTTGACAGGCCGGCGTTCTAACCAACTGAACTACGATTCCAAAATTAGTCTTGACTAGCAGATTGATTCTTCTTCGATTTATCACGATAAATCAAAGAAAGTGGAATCAACACAATATAACCAACAAAGAGCATAACAGGCGCAATTGATAAGCTTTGTACACTGTTGACTTCACCCTGTGCCATGATCACATAACCAAGGATAATTGACAGTAAACCAATACCAAAAATAATATAATTGGTATTTGAAAAATCCCAACCTTCGAATAAATGAATATCTTCTGTTTGTTTTTCTTTGCTCATAGCGGCGGCAAAATTACATAGCAGATAGTGGGGAACCAACCCTTTTTGATAACCGCAGCCAGCAATTATTTATATTTACTCGGTTCGTTGACTTGCGACCACACCGGGCAGTAACTTCGCGCCCCGTATACGAAGAATATATTTTCATTTTGGCAATCAAAAAAACACTAATTCCAATCCTAGGTATAAGTGCGGTCAGTATCATCGCTCTTGCCATCCTTATCCTCTTTTGGCCACAGGACAATCCTTTTGAAAAAATCAAAGTTGAGATACCAAAAGGTGCTTCACTTACAGAAATCGCATCAACTTTAAAAGCCAATAACATATTGTCCAATTCCAAGACATTCACCATGGCGGTGAAAACCCTTGGATACGAAACAGACATCCCTGCTGGTACCTATCAGCTCAGGGATGCCTACAACAACTACAGTATAATAACCCAATTGGTGAATGGGTCACCCATTATGCGTCGGGTAACTATCCTTGAAGGATGGTCCATGAAACAAATTGCGATCTATCTGGCGGATAAAATCAATATAGATAATGAAGAGTTTCTGAAATTATGTTTTGATCCACAGTTTTTGAATAAACTGAACGTGCCGTATGAAAGTTTAGAAGGATTTCTCTTTCCAGAGACCTACTATTTTCCTGAAGATGAAGCACCGGACAAAGTGATCGAAAAATTAGTAACAGAATATCAATCTATTATGACCGATACGCATCGCGGGCGATCGGCAGAATTAGGTTTTTCAGAATTAGAATTGGTTACGTTAGCCTCTATTATTGAAGGAGAGGCTATTTATGATGTGGAACGACCGATTATTTCTGCAGTATATCACAATCGTCTAAGATTAGGGATGCGCCTTCAGGCTGATCCTACGATCCAATATATCATCGATGATAGTCCACGTCGCCTTTTAAATGAGGATCTTCGCATTAAATCTCTTTATAACACATATTTGAATTATGGTTTGCCACCTGGACCAATAAATAGTCCGGGAAAAGAATCAATTCTGGCAGCATTATACCCGGATGAAAACGACTATATATATTTTGTGGCTCGTGGCGATGGATATCACACCTTTTCCATAACCCAGGATGAACATAATCGAGCAAAAAAAGTATTCCAAAAAATTAGACGTGAAAATCGTCGAAAAAATCGCGAAAAAAATAAAGGATAATCTTGAATGGCTAATTTGAAAAATCTGAACGCCGAACAGAGAACTGCTGTAAAAGCAACTGAGGGTCCTGTCCTCATTTTTGCTGGAGCAGGAAGTGGGAAAACTCGTGTCTTGACCCATAAAATTGCTTACCTGATCCACGAAGCTGGCTATGCGCCTGAGAATATACTTTCTGTGACGTTCACAAATAAAGCAGCCGGTGAAATGAGAGAGCGTGTTGGGGAAATCCTGAAAAGTGATGTGAGTCATCTTAGTATTGGCACTTTTCACTCCATATGCGCCCGTATTTTGCGCAATGAAATCCATCATTTGGGTTTTACACGTTCGTTTGCCATTTATGACCCCCAGGATAAGGAAACGTTAATAAAAATTATTTTAGACCAATTAAATGTCTCCAAGGATTACATTAGCGCGCGCACTGCTTCCCACCAAATAAGCATGTTTAAGAATAAAATGATTCTCCCGGAGGATGCCAAAGAAGGTGCGAAAAAAGTGATCGATCAACGGATGGCTGATATCTATTCTGGTTATCAACGTGCTTTGAAAGATAATGATGCATTGGACTTTGATGATTTGTTGGTATTCCCGCTTGTTTTATTTAAGAAGAAACCTGCAATCCTTAAGAAATACCAGGAAAAATGGAAATATGTATTGGTTGACGAATATCAGGATACCAATAAACCACAATTTTTGTTTGTAAGCCAGATTGCAGATAAACATAAGCAGATTACCGTTGTGGGTGATGATGATCAATCGATATATGGATGGCGCGGTGCCGATATTCAAAATATTCTAGATTTTGAAAAGATATTTCCAAATTGTACGACAATCAAATTGGAGCGGAATTATCGCTCCACCCAAAATATTTTAAATGCTGCCATGGCTGTCGTGGAAAATAATACCGAGCGTACGCCAAAAACTCTCAAAGCTGAAAATGGCATGGGCGAAGGTGTTGGTTTCCTGGAAACTGAAGATGAATTAGAAGAAGCGGATGCTGTCGTCAACGCTCTTGAAAAAGAGATAAAATTGCATAAGCGACTGCTTAGTGAATTTGCCATTTTATACCGCACCAATGCTCAATCCCGTGCATTAGAAGATAGTTTCCGTCGGATGGGAATTCCTTACAATATTGTTGGAGGAATTCGATTTTACGAAAGAAAAGAGACCAAAGATATCCTTGCCTATCTTCGACTGATTATAAATCCCAAAGATACCATTGCATTACGTCGGGTAATCAATTTCCCACCACGTGGAATTGGTTTGAAAACAGTGGACAAATGTGTCAAACAAGCCGCCGATGTAAAGAAAGAATTATTTGATGTATTGGATGACCCCAATCAAATGGATATCCGTGGCAAACAGGCGATGGCATTGAAGGAATTCCATGATACGATTGTTAAATTCCGCGATTTAATTGAAAAGTTGAATCCCAATGAATTCACTCGTGCTCTGGTTGAAGAAACGGGTATCATTGATCATTATAAATCCAGCGATGAATTGGATCGTGATGAACGGATTGGTAATATTAATGAGCTGCTCAATAGCATCGAAGATTTTGTCAATCGTAATCCTGATCATGATTTAACGGATTTTATTGAAGAAGTTTCACTGCTTAGTAGTGTAGATGAATGGAACGACGAAAATAATCGCGTAACCCTGATGACAGTGCATTCTGCCAAAGGATTAGAATTCCCCATTGTTTTTGTTGTAGGGCTGGAAGATGGACTTTTTCCATTATATCGATCGTTAGATAATCCAAAGAATTTGGAAGAAGAAAGACGTTTGTTTTATGTGGCTCTCACACGCGCCAAAGAAAAGGTATTCCTGATGTATGCCAAGAACCGTCGCCGCATGGGTATTGATTATGATGTAGGTATGGTATCTCGTTTTATTCGTGAAATACCAGAAGAATTGCTTGAATCAATATCTTTCCAATCTGCCATGACCAAAAAAGTATATAAAGGCCGAACCGGGAACACGCGAGTACAGGTTTCACGTACGGTTGTGGCTTTTGATGATTTTAAAGTTGGCGATTATGTCGAACATGCTATTTTTGGTATTGGACATATTAAGGCGTTGACAGGTGCTGGCGAAAATCAACGCGTAGGTGTCGTTTTTAAAGATGGCTTGAAAAAGAAATTGATTGTGAAATATGCTAATCTCAAAAAGGTGGAAACTGCATAGATTCAAGAATCAACAAAGCTTCTGTTGAAATAAGTTAACTCAGTTCGCGAATTCGTCGCGAGGCGGAAAACTCCTATCTAAGTCATGTTAAATCGATTGAAGAATTCTTGATTTAATAGTATAGCAATCCATAATATTATCTTGTAATTTACTTGAGACTCAATCTCAATTAAGCGATAATTATGGAAAAAATACAAGAATTACAGGAAATATTTCTCAAAGAAGGGCTTCGTTATACCAAACAGCGGGAAACCATCTGGCAGGAAATAAGTTCATCCACAGAACACCGCGATGCTGAAGATATCTACTTTACGCTAAAAACCAGAGGCGTTGCCACATCCAGAGCCACCGTGTACCGAACCATTGAAGTATTGGTGCGCAATAATCTAGTGCGAGCTCTAAATATTGGTGACGGCCGTTATCGGTATGAAAATAAATTAGATCAAACTCATCACGATCATTTGGTATGTACTGAGTGCGGTAAAATCATCGAATTTTTAGACGAGAATGTTGAGCAACAACAGGAACATGTTGCCCGTGATCATGGCTTTACGCTCGTCCGTCATATTCATCAATTATATGGGGTCTGTGGGGAATGTCAGAAAAACTAAATCTTACGCACATAAACCCAGGTGAAATTGTGTCAGTGGTTGGATTTAATGATGTGGCGAAAATGACATCTCGATTGGTCGAAATGGGCATTGTTCCCGGAGTGACAATACGAATGGTTAAAGCTGCACCCCTGAACGGTCCTGTAGAAGTCAAAGTCAGAGAGTATTACATTTCAATTCGCAAAGTGGATGCACAACACATTTACGTTGAGAAGCAAGGATGACTGCTGTAAATACATCCAAATCCGCCCCCTGGATAGCATTGATAGGAAACCCAAACTGTGGGAAAACGGCTATCTTTAATCTTCTTACAGGGATGAACCAAAAGGTATCGAATTACCCGGGTGTCACGGTGGAAAGAAAATTAGGCGGATGCCAACTAGATTCTGGCGCTGTAATCAATATTTTAGACATGCCCGGGACGTATAGTCTTACACCTGAATCTTATGACGAACAAATTGTCACCGAACAAGTTCTTTCATGGCGGAAAGAAGGCAAAGCACCTGTAGCAATAGTGTCTATACTTGATGCCACGAATTTTAGTCGAAATTTGTATTTAACAACCCAGCTTTTAGATCTTGGATATCCTGTCGTCGTCGTCTTAAATATGATGGACAAAGTACAAAACCCTGAAGGTTTGCCCACAGATACAGAAATAATTGATCATTTTGAAGCGGCATCCGTGGTGCGTATGTCAGCAATTAAAAAACAAGGTGTTGATGAACTGAAAAGTGCAATTGAGCAAACGGCTATATCCGGTAGAAAACCAACCTCTACAAATATCCCTTATAAAATTGATCCTCAGCTCATAGCGATATTGCAACCCTTGATTTCAGCTTTTTCTGATCAAATGGATTATTCTCCGAGATTGGCATTGAGTCAATCTCTTCGATTTATTACGCGATCTTCTGTTACCAATGTTTTTCGTGCTCATTATAATGAAAATCATCCTGAATTTTTTGAAAAATTAATTTCGTTTAGACCTGAAATCATTCAACGATTGAAAGATTTGGGTTTTTCCAATCGCACCTTGGAAGCAACTTTGCGCTATAACTGGATTGATTCAACCTTGCATCGTTTACACGAGAAACCCAGAACAGTTATTCACGACAAAACACACAGTGAAAAAGCGGATTCAATTCTCACTCATCCATGGAGTGGACCATTAATCTTTATTGTTTTATTAGCTGGGATATTCCAATCAATATTTTCATGGGCAACGATTCCAATGGACTTGATTGATTCCGGAATTACTCAATTCAGTCAACTGGTCTATAAATCCATGCCGGACGGAATCCTTCGCAGTCTTATCGTTGAGGGAATTATTGCAGGGGTGGGAGCCATACTTATTTTTCTGCCACAAATTCTCATTCTTGTATTTGCATTAACAATGCTGGAAGACTCCGGATACATGGCACGAATTGCATTTATGTTGGATCGTTTTATGTCCAAACTTGGATTGCATGGTCGTTCTGTTTTGCCTTTAATGAGTGGTTTTGCATGTGCCATCCCTGGAATAATGGCAACTCGAACCATTGATAGCTGGAAAGAGCGTTTGGTTACGATACTCATTGTCCCACTGATTAGTTGCAGCGCCCGATTACCTATTTATGCACTGATGATAGGAGCATTAATTCCATCAATAACCATTTGGGGTTTTATGGATTTACAAGGGCTCACTTTGGTTCTCATGTATTTTCTTGGCACCGTAACTGCTTTGGTAATTGCATTTATTTTGAGCAAATTTATTAAAACCAATGAAACATCCTCATTTATTATGGAATTACCTCCCTATCGATTACCTTTTATGCGATCGGTATTGCGACAAGTTTATAATCGCGGAAAGCATTTTGTTTTTGATGCGGGAAAAATAATCATGGCCATGTCTATCATATTATGGATTTTGGCGACATTCCCTGTGATGGAAGAAAATCAATCTATTGAGCAAAGTTATGCTGGAAAAATTGGGCATGCCATTGAACCTATCATAAAGCCATTGGGGTTTGATTGGAAGATTGGTGTGGGACTCATTACATCTTTTGCAGCTCGAGAAGTTCTGGTGAGCACCTTGGCCACACTCTACAATGTGGATGGTGAGGAAGAAGGAGTCGTGCATTTAAAGGAAGCTCTCCAAAACGATATAAACCCGAAAACTGGACTTCCCTTATACACACCGCTCATCGCATTGTCACTCATGATATTTTATGTATTTGCTGCGCAATGTATGGCAACAATGGCATTGGTGCGCCGAGAAACCAATTCCTGGAAATGGCCCATTTTCATGTTTGTTTATATGACATCATTGGCATATATCATGTCACTCCTTGTTTATCAAGGTGGACGATGGTTAGGGTATGCCTGATGGACTGGCAAAGTCTGATCGTCATATGTATTGGAATAGTCGCCCTATTATATGTCGGGCGTATATTTAAACGTCAGTTCAAAAAAGCAGATTCAAATCCGGAATGCAACAATTGCCCTGTAATTGACAAGGAAGTCTAGGAACACTCCTTTTCCATCGTCAAACTTCCTGAATGGGTAGTCCCAGTTACGATAAATTCTTTGGATTCATATAATTTAATAGCCACTTTATTTTTCGGTGATACTCGTAATGTTATTCGGTCAGACTCATCATTTTCTATCTTTTTCAGTATTTGATCCAGAAACCATTTCCCGATTCCTTTTCCACGACTTTCTTTATCAATAAAAAAATGAAAAATATGCTTTTGTCGACGATTATGAATGGACAAAACACTTACATGTCCGATAATCCAATCTTCTTTTTTTAAAACATAAGTGTCAATATAAGGGAGTTCATAAGATAGTTTTATCCATTTACTAAACGAAAAAGGATAGGAAAGTCTAGGATCCGTGAAATGCAGGTCCTTTGGATTCTTGAACCATTTTGCTAATACAGCTTCTAAAACTCTACTATGTTTTGGATTATTGTAATAAACCTGCTCAATTATTAAATCATTCATCCTTTAAAACTACCATTGTTAATGTTTCTTTGTAATTTAATCGTTAAAATTTAAATTCTTCCTGATTTTATTTAAGTGAAAATATCGTCTAATTTGCAGGTTGTAGTATGAAAGCTATTTTATCCATAGATCAATTTACCGAAGGTGACTCAATTCAGGGATTTTATCTCTGCATAGAAAAACATAACCGTATTACACGAAGTAAAGATCAATACCTCGATTTAGTTCTTCGTGATCGGACAGGACAAATCTCAGCAAAAATCTGGGACAAGGTTGATGAATACCGAGATAAATTCGAAGCAGGTGATCCAGTTGCCGTTTCTGGTAATGTGGATATATACCAGGATAGACAACAACTTGTTGTGAAAAAGATTAATCGTGCATCTGTTCAGTATTATGGTAGATATGGATACGACCCGGCATTAATTGTACCAGCTTCTGAATATGATCCACATGAATTATGGAAAAACGCTGTAGAAATTATTCGGTCCATAAATAATTCTCACCTGAAATCACTTGTTTCAAAAATCTACAAAACCCATAAAGACCGCATTATGATACATCCCGCATCAGTGATGATGCATCACAATTATCGGTCAGGATTTCTGGAGCATATTCTCTCAATGGCGAAAGTAGCGCAACATTTAGCCGGGCACTACGACGTCGACTATGATCTACTACTTGCGGGTGTTTTTCTTCATGACATTGGGAAACTCAGAGAAATTGAATCAGATCTTGAGATTGAATACACCACCGAAGGGAATTTTATTGGTCATATTGTTCTTGGCAGGGATATGGTACGCGAATCGGCATCCACCTTGAATGCATTCCCGCAAGAATTATTGCAAAAACTAGATCATATGATTCTGGCTCATCAAGGACGTTACGAGTGGCAAAGTCCTGTGAGACCGAAAATAAAAGAAGCGTTGCTGCTTCACTATATTGATAACATGGATGCAAAATTGAATCTTTTTGATAAAGCCATTGAAGAAGATCATGAGCCAGGAGAATGGACAGATAGACGAAACTATTTCCGATTAAATTTATTCAAAGGGGATCATGACGGATAAACATCTCCCTGACGTTCCTGAAGGATTACGTGAACTTGTTCGCGCCGCAATGTTTTCTGCGATGGCAATAGGAGCCGGATACGCTCTTGTGATTGTTCCAAATATTGAGCTGATAACGATGATCGTATTTATTTCAGGGCTTGCGCTCGGCTCGCGGTGGGGGATGATTGTAGGTGGAGTTTCCGAATTCATTTTTTCAGCCATGAATCCTGTTGGTTCCGGGTTAATGTTTCCCCCTTTATTGATAGCGCAAGTACTGTCCATGATCATTATTGGTGGTTTTGGTGGATTGCTTAAACCTTATTTCTGGAAAAAGAAATTTTCCATAGAAAGAACCATCTGGGTCGGGATTACTGGTTTATTTCTAACATTCATTTTTGATACACTCACGTCATTAAGTTATCCCATCTCAGCCGGATATGAATGGAGGGAAACCCTTGGAATGTATCTTTCAGGAATGATATTTCTTATTATCCATCATATTTCTAATACGTTTGTCTTTTTAATCGGTGTTCCATTGGTTGTACAGAAACTCCATCCTGGCAATGAATAGATTTCTTTTTATACTCATTCTTCCAATTTTGATATTTAGTCAAACACGATTATTATATCCCTTTGACTGGAGTGGACAGGTTGGTGTGATGACGGTTGATGGCCTTTCAAGTTGGAATCAGGATTGGACATCGGGGATGCTTCTGTTTGACCAAACAATATCTGCCTATCCTGAACGATACGGCGCTAGCTACACTGCAGATTATCAACTTTTAAGTCCCGGGATAAAGGATACAACTATATCAATTCCTGATACATCCACAACAATGTCCCAAATCAATTATTCTCAAGGAGATTTTGGTTTAAATGCTTTTGAAGTAAATGGCGATTTCATTAATGAAAAAAGACAAATTAGCCTGCATGGATTCAAACGATCATATCTGGGGAGTTATGGTCAATATATTCTTGCCGATGGGACCCAAAAACCGATCCAACAGTCATATCGCATTGATTACAATTCGTCCACTGAAGATATAGACGTAAATATTTCAGCTGGAAAATTCATCACTGAAATGGGCATCTATGATTCATTGGCTATTCGGAAAACTTTCTTAGACAATTTAACAAGTGCCGGACTCCAGGTTAGAAAAACAATAGGCCGAACTAATATTCAGATTTCTGGAATGACTAATAGTCGGATATTCACAATTAATTCATCCTATTTTCCAATTAAAGGCACCCATTATTTTAATCGAAATCATTTTGCATTGGACATTGAGTTACCCTCTGGAAATAGCCTGTTTGCGCGAAGTAATCAGCGTATTTTATCCAAGAAAAATGATGATATCAGAGAACAAGATTGGCAAACTATCGGTGTTCAATTTGTTTGGAACAAATTTGTAATTGATGGGGGTGGGATTTATAGTCCAGATGCGGGTTTAGAACCGATGATCAAACTTGCGCATTTATCCCTGGGGAAGCACTGGACGAATCAAATTGATCTCGAATCAACATGGAAGCCAATTCCCATACTCTTGGATAAACCGTCGTTTGAAAATCGATTTCAGCGATTTAATACTGGAAAAGTTGCTGCCCATTACCAAAACAACAAAACGAGTTTGGGCGTTTTTATAAATGGGATTTTAGTTGACCATTATCGTGATGGTTTATCTGTAGTTGATACGATTGTACAACTTAATGAAAGTGAATCAAATCTATCGTTTGGTATGAATGGTAATGCATCACTATTAGGGTTGGGTTTAGGTGTAGATTATCTGCACAATTTAAAATCAAGCACGTTGAACCTTGGATTTAAGGACCGAATTCTTTTCACTACATCTGGGAATATTCCACTTTTTGGAGGAAATTTATTAGCAAAATTCGTTGCACAAGTAGAAGGTATTATTGGTCGTGATCCCCTCTGGAGAATGGATCCCTTTACTGGGATACCATTTATGTCTTCAACAGAATCAATCGGTATTCAGGATTATTGGGTTGGACATATTTCTATTGAAGCAAAAGTGTCTACGTTTACATTTATTTGGTCGGTGAATAATGTTATGAATGCTACAGAGAATCTGTGGAGCTCAACATCAGTTAATATTCCTGTTATTACGACTAACGAATTTTTACCGCCGATGAATCAATTAATTCAATTCCGCGTCATCTGGGATTTTATGGATTAGTAGAGAACCTGAAAACAGAATTGCATTATTTCAGTAAGTACATTTTTGTATGGGAATATCTATCTCCCTGTTTTACTACAGCAAAATAAACGCCGGATGATTGTTGTGCAGCATCCCATTTGAAAAGATGTTCACCAATTGATAATTCATCATTCCATAAAGAAACCACCTGCTGTCCAAGGACATTAAATATGTTAATGGTAGTCATACTGGATCGTGTAATAACAACACGCAATGTGGTTTCCGGATTAAATGGATTTGGATAGTTTGAGACTATATTATAATCAGTTGCTAATAGTTCATTTTCATTTTCCGTACTCACCGACCCTGGTGGATAAAAAGCAAAATCACCAGGAATTGCACCAACCTGGAATTGTGCAACCGAATTTCCATCTATATCTAATACAAATACATTGTCTGGAGCAACGTAGTCGGTAGCACCAATATAAAAATTATTTCCATCTGTACTCAGGCTGTATATACCAGGAATATCACCAATTTGCTGACTGGTATCAATGGTTAATAAATCAGTTAATGGAGCTATGCCATTATTATAAATTCTATAGATTTGATTAGAAATCAATGCCATATCAACGTTATATGCAAATGTCATTCCATGCTCACCTGTTATAACAGATTCATTTAATAAATTAATTTTGGAAGTCCCATAATACGGGGTCCAGGCATCATCATAATAAACACTGGACACATATATATTATTATTGTGTAATAATAATCTGTTAGGACCTGGGATGACTGTATAGGTTTTTGATATACTATTTTGATTAATTAGATCAATTTCATTTACAATATTATGGTCGTCCCAATCGGTGTCCATGGTGATTGTAACATATAATTTATCTTCAAAAATCAGTATATCTTCTGGCAATCCATCTACCGATATTGTATCTGTAAATGTGTCCGTATCCAAATCAATTACAAGAATCCCATTTAGATTCCAGCATGATACGTAAGCTGATCCATTATATATTCCGATATATCTTGGACTGGTACCACTCATGGATATTGTGCGGTCAAATACGGGGTTACCTGACGATAAATCCATAACTTCAATTGTATGTGAATTATTAACGACAATATACATTTTATCATTTTCACTGACAAAAATTGATTGTGCAATATCACCAAGTGGGAATGAATTTGCATCCCAATAAATTGGACCTTCGATACTTGAAAAACTATCATCAAACGACCAGAGCGACGCATTTGAGGAACCATAATTCCCTTCGCATAGGGTATAAATCTGCTGGTTTTGTGCTATTAATGAGGATAATATTAGTAAAATTGAGAGTATTGATTTCATGAGTCATTTTCTTTCGTTAACTGGATATTAAGTGATAATCTATAGGATCTGCCCATTTCAGGATATCCTTTGGACATTTCATAGGGGTTGTTTGTTAAATTTTGAATTGATCCTGTCGTGATAACATTATATCCGAATACTATAGATTCTTCTGATATATGAATATCATGATTAAGGATTGAGGATAAAACAATATCCTCAGGCCAATCATACCGTGAAATAATTGGGCTCATATAATGTGATTGCCCATTCAGAGTAATTTGATCTGATAATTTGAACATGACATTATGTGTTATAATAAAACCGGGAGCATATAAAAGCGCTTTTCCCGAATGATAACCAATATTATAGGCGGACGAATTCGCGATATTCATAGAAAGAGAACCTGACAATAAATTTCTCAATGAATACGTAATGTGGAGTTTTATTCCAAGCCGTCGTGTTGACTTAATATTAACCGGCTGCCAGTATGTTGCTATTGGTGTCCATTGAATCAAGTTTTTACCCTGCTTTAAATAGAACTCTAATGAGACTTTTTGTTTGAAAAATGTCTCTGTGGAAAAATAGCAGGATAAACCCATTAATTTCTCAGGGATTAGGTCTGGGTTACCTCCCGGTGACCAGTATTTTTCATTGAGTGTTGGAATACGATTTGTTTCTATACCCGTGACTCCAAATAATGTGTGGGTTTTCTTATGTATCAGATATGAATAGGATCCATAAAGGGAATGGGGCTTCTCATCTGTGAAAAGATTTCCATGTCTAATCATAGAAATGGAAGAACCGATGCTTAAAACGGTTTTATCACTCACATTATATGTAAATCCATTGTTTAGACTAGTTGTGACTTGAATGGGGCTACAATTTCGACTGCTGTTAAGCGTATCCAATGAAGAAGAAAAACTATTTGTCATTTTCAAACGTGGGGAAAATTCCTTTTTCCACGCGAACAAGAGGGATAAGGATAACAGATCATGCGTGTCGTCAATAGCGTAGATGTCATCTACATAATGATCGCGAGATGATTTTATCGTCCATTGGATTTTAAACTGATCCGTTGATCGGAGATGGTTGAGTGATGCTCCAATCAACCAAAGGTTATCATCTTTACGAGCATTGGATGCTGACCATATTTGGCCCGGATTGCCACGATCTTGCCAGGAGAATAAGGAAAAAACAGAAAAGGATGTTTGATCACTTTTGAGACAGTCGGTCTGAATCATGCTGTAATATTGTAAAAAGTCATTATTTTTACGCTTTATCAAAGAACTATTCCATTTGACAGGAAACCCACCCTCATTTTGTTCCCATCCCACTGCTAATCGAATGATACACTGTTTCCAATGCAATTGTGATTTAGCATGACCTGCGAAATAACCATAGCTACCCGATTCAAACAGAATTCCATTTTCACCCCAGGGATGAATCGAAACAAGCCCGTCACCACCTATGTCAGCTGCTGATGTATTTCCTACCGGAGAATAGGTTGCTTTCTTGAGAAGGGGTTTTGGGATTTGTGAAATATCAGTCATTCCCGTTTGCGAATTTGAAATATCAAAACCATTAAACCGCACTCGAGTATGTTTGGATGATCCACCGTCCACACTAATAAATCCTGTGCTTCCAGGACCACCATAAGTCCTTACAGTAACACCGGGAAGATTGACAAAAATAGATCGGATTGTAAGCGGTGTATAGGATGCAGCGCTAGTCGAATAATAGTGCATGGAATTTTTGATAGATTCATTGCCGCCAGCCGTGGTAATCATCGCAAAATTAATTGGTTCAACAGTGAGTCGGATAGTGAAGATTTTTGATTGGGGTAAAGGGATTAGAAGGGGTTGGTATCCATATCGCTGTACCTTAATGGTATCACCAACGGAAAAATGTCCGGCTAATTGAAAATATCCTTCTGCATCGGCAATAACCCAAACATTACTTGAAATATGGGTAACAATCGCGTGATCAAGATAATTGGAAGATTCATTCAGTATTCTTCCCGACCAGGTGGTGGAGAAGACCAATTCTGTAATGAATAGGAACGGAAGGAAATATCTAAACACTAATATCCCCGAATAATATCGGGGATTTGTGGTCAGAGAAATATGATGGCTGGTTGGTTAAACCTTGGATCATGACCTTTATCCCGAAAGTCAAATTGTTCCGGGTAATTGCCCAGGTTTCCTGGCTCTCGCATTTACAGAATTTTCTCTCCTTCTCAATCAAAAATGATCAATGGATTCTGAGAAATCCTCAGCGATTACAGTAGCGGGAACTGCACCCGATTTCAACGGGTTTCCCTGCGACACTTTACCTCAAATTATTAAAAAAGTAGCTAGAGATTAATGATATACTGCCGCATCATCAATAGAATATTATCCAGATCACATAGAATTACATATTCCTCTATTTCGTGATAATTGTCACGGTGACACCCTCAGACATGAACCTATCTTCACACCTACATTTAAAAATGAATTCAATCAAGAGGAAAAATGTGCTCAATAAACAAATAATTGGGATGATCGCAATCGGTGGATTACTTCTCATTTCTGCCTGTTCCATTGATATTCCTGAAGAAGGCAATTTGCCATCATGGAATGTTACGATGGAACTTCCCATTTTTGAAACTACAGTCGCATTAAGCGAATTAATAGGTGACTCATTAGTGCAGGCAGTTCCATTGGACGGTAGTGGTGACTCCATTTTTGCTTTTCGCGACACAATGAATATTGATTCAGTTACCGTTGGCGATCAGTTGAATATTGATCCAATTGAGCAATATTTTGTACAATACGCGAGTGAGGTGCAATTTGACAGTTCGGAGCAACATTTCTCCATGGAAATGGATACGGTGAGGCTTGATGATATCCACGAAGATATCATCGCAGAAATGGGTATTATCGAATTAACAAATATTAATGCAGATACTACCAATCCTTTCGTATTTCGAGATTTAATGCCCAATGCACAGGATATTGAGGATGCCCTAGTTGCAAATGGTGGATCAGCCACATTAGAAATCGATACAGTTGATTTGGTACCACAAATACAAGATTTTGCGTTCGAAAGTTTTTCAGAAATTGTCATCTCTTCAGGATTTATGGACATTACCATTATAAATGAAATGTTTATAGCGCTTGGTGCACCAATACGCGTTACGATCAATAATGCAACAGGTGACAGTCTTTTCTCAACAATATGGATTACTGAAATTGCCACAGGTTCAGAATCGACAAATAGCATAGATCTTTCCGGTAGAACATTACGCGGTGATATTCAAGTTAAGGTGTCTGGGATATCAAACGGATCACAAGGTGACCCTATTCTAGTAGAAACAAGTGATCTTGATTCCTATTTCAGGGTAGTGATTTCTCCCCGTGATATTGAAGTGAGTCAGGCCGATGCCATTGTTCCATCTCAGACAATTACCGAAGCCGACTCTATTCCACTGGATCCTTCTGAAACTGTTGTAGATGAAGCAGAACTCATGACTGGTACTTTATCAGTAAATATTAATAATACGATGGCTGTAATCGGATCGATACAGTTGACAATTACAAGTTTGGTCGACAATACAAATCAACCTTATTTATTGAATATTCCTTTACCAAATGGTTCAAGTAGTGTTCAGGAAAATATTACCGGTTGGGTAATGGATATGGATATGGCTGATCAAAGTATTTTTTATGAATATCAAATTATTACAGACGATACGGATCCTGAAAATGTAATCCTGCAATCAACAGATATTGTAGAAATATCATTGGACTTACAAGAAATTACATTTTCTCGCGTAGTTGGTCAAATTGAACAACAAATAATTTCAGATAGTGGTGACATAGATGTGAACTCCGATAGCCAGATTCAAGAAGCAGTCATATCTCAGGGCGATATGACTATTTCTATTCTGAACGGAGTGGGTGGAGAATCGGATGTAGTGTTATCAATTCCTAGGATTCAGGATAATGGATCGGGACTTCTGGAAACACTTCATATCATACCCGGACAAAATATCTTTACGATTAATTTAACTGATCAAAGTATTGTAATGCCGTTGGATGATCAGCGTCTTGATTATTCTACAGCAACTACGACAATTGCAGGATTTACTGGAGAGTATATTCTTACTGATTCTATCGAAATTAATATTCTTATTTCTGATCTAACATTTTCAAATGTAACGGGAATTATTTCTCAGGATGCAATAGTCGAAGAGAATTCTATCGTATTGAACAATGCAACTAAAATTGAAACAGCTTTGATTCAATCAGGAAATTTAAATCTTATTATTCAAAACCATATTGGAATGGCAGCTGAAGTAAACTTCACAATCCCGGAGTTTTCAAAGGGAACAGTTTTGAATAAAACATTTGATATACAAGTCACATCTGACCCTGATACGACGGTAATTCCATTGAATGGTTATTTATTATCATTGCCTTTAGATAACCAAACAATTAATTATTCATCCAATATATCAATACCCAATAATGAAATCGTATCCTTATCGCTTACAGATTCAATTGAGATATGGGTTTTGATTGATGGCCTTACATTTGAAGATATTACTGGAATTATTGACCCAGTAATAATTGATATTGATACCATTAATCAGGCAATAACGGCCTTACCGGCTGAATTGGAGGGGATTCAATTTGATGATGTTGGAATCTCAATAGAATTTGAAAGCAATATTGGTGTCCCGGTTTTTTTATCGTTGACGATGTCGGGTAAAAATTCAAATGGTGAAACTGCATCATCAGCAATTTCAAATTGGAATATCTCAGACAGTAATGTTGTTGTAATTCCCAATGCTACAGAATTGATAAATATTATGCCGGATTCTATAATTGCTTACGGACAGGCAACAGTAGGAGAAGTTGGCGTGGAAGGAAATGTAAATACCAATCAGTATTTATTTGGGAAAATGCTGATTAATGCACCATTATCATTAATTCTTACGGAGGATGCAAAACTTGATCTTGAACCTAGTGGCTTTGATACCGAATTCCCTGAGCAAATAGAAGAAATGGTACTATTTACTGATATTTATAATCAGTTTGATTTCGGAGCCGTAGTGAACATCCTGATTGCATCAGATTCGTTATTTTTTGATGATGGTACCGCCGATACACTTATTAATGTCAGTGTACTTCCGGCCCAGACATATTTGGATTCTATAATCCTCGGTGAATATGAAATTTCACTTTTATCAGATACATTAAATAAATGGATCAAACCCTACGTAAAAATGTTAGGTCGTACTGATGATCAGGGTAATCCTGCGCCATCACTATTTTTGACGTCTGATTCCATGCGAATTGGTTTGTATGGATCAGTAAAAGCACATATTGATTTAAATGATAGAGGCAACAATGAATAAATTATATCAAATAATTTTAGGTATCCTTTTTGTTGGATCGTTTTCTTTTTGTCAGTTGAATTCAAGTGCAATTGAAATAGGGACAGCAAATTCAAATGCAATACAAGCACGTGGTCTTGATGTTCTGGGATTAAACCCCGCGAATCTAGGTTTTAATGATAATCCGCGGATTAATGTGCGAGGCTTTCTTTTGCCAAGTTTTTCTGTGCAATTAAATAGTAATTCATTAACGGCAAATTGGATAAATACGTTCCTGAATAGTGGTGAACTTGACCAAAATGAAATTGATGATTTAATGAGTGTCTTTGAGGATAATATTCTGGAGATAAATCAAACAGTATATTTTCCTATTGTTGGTGTGCAAATAGATAAATATGCGTTTATGATCAAACCTGAATATGTCGGTTCTTTGGGATTGCCATCAGATTTAATTCGGTTTCCGTTTGAAGGCTTGAAATTTGGGGACCAGATTTCATTTGAGAATGGGAAAACAGTGGCTCAGGCAATTGTACCAATATCCTTCGCAACAGCTTTTGAACTCACCATACCGCAATTATCGCCTTTTGTACAAAACACATATGTTGGAGTCGGTGGGAAATTATTGTTTGGCATTGGATATGGTGAGCTAACCTTTGTAGATGGTGGAATACTTTCTCAACCAACATCCATGACTATTTCAAATGAAATCGAAAGTAAAACTGCTTTGGGTGGATTTGGATTTGCACTTGATGCGGGTTTTGCTGCCGTTATTAATGAGAACATGACAGCGAATTTATCGCTTAATAATTTATTCGGGCACTTACGCTGGAAAAATGTAGAAGATGGTATTTTTGTCACGGAAGGGGTTTTTAATCGGAGCGAATTTGAGGAAATCTCTAATTACTCAAGTGAGCAATTGGATTCTCTTGAAAATGTCATGATTAAAGTTGATACAACCTTTGCTGGTGATCCATTATCATCAAAATACCCAGCTTATTTATTAGCAGGTTTTGAATATTCCAATCTTATCCCTAATTTTGATATAATAGCATCATACCGTCAATACTTTACAGATGAATTAGGATATAGTATTACTCCGCGCTTATCTGTGGCGTCTATTTACAATGTTGGTACAATATTACCCTTGAGAGCAGGGATTTCACTGGGTGGACCTGAAGGTTTCCAATGGTCCACGGGTTTTGGGATTCATTATCGCTTTTACCATTTTGATTTTGGTTTTTCTCAAATGGGTGGTTTCTTTAATAATGCCAAAGGATTTGCTCTGGCTTTGGAAAGTAGCCTCTGGTTTTAAAAGATACACTGATTTATTAGCATGTATTCCAGCTTGCTACTGGAAAAGGGTGCAGGATAAATTCACCATTCATTTCTGCACTCTTTTTTATGACTAAATCATATTTCATAATAAATACGGCAATCGCCAATATCTATAGCGATGGAGACTTTAATAGTCCTGTGGCGACCCAGGCATTATTGGGTGAAACCTGCTCAGTCTTAGACACTAAAGAAAAATGGGTTCAAATTCGTCAGTGGGACAATTATATCGGTTGGGTCAATAAAGGTCAGGGTGTTTTTAGTAATGAACCTTATGCTCCTACGGTTCGTTACCTGGATTTGCAGGGGAATATTTATAATACAAACCATACGGTAACAAGAAACATTACATTTGGTGGGCAGATTAAAGTAGAGACTCAATTTGCCATACTTCCTGACGGCTCCATAGGTTCAATCAATGGTAAAGTGGGTGACTTTAATAAGAAGCCCACCCGAGAGAGCATATTGAATACGACGTTCAAATTTTTAGGTTCACCTTACATTTGGGGAGGAAAAACTCCTGCGGGATTTGATTGTTCCGGATTAGTTCAAACTGCATTTTTAGCAAATGGGTTATCCATGCAACGAGATGCCCGTGCTCAAATTAATATGGAAGAATTACACGACATAAATTTCGATCAAGTAAAACCAGGTGATCTAATATTTTTTGGTAAAGAGGCGATTACTCACGTAGGTATTTCTACGGGAGGGTTCGGGATAATTCATTCCCAGGGATGGGTTAAACAAGATAGTTTAAATCCGGATGAAGAAAAAGCAAACATTGAATTGATCGAAAATTTGCAATCCATAAAATCAATTGACGGAATGTTAAAATAGCATGAATGAAGCGTCAAATCATAATATTCTTAATGGATCAGCTTTAGTTTTGAATGCAAATTATGCACCATTGACTATTTGCTCACTGAAGCGTGCAATTTGTCTTGTGTTTGTTGATAAAGTCGATATCCTTGAAGAAAAAGAACAGTTTGTTCATTCACCATCTTTTGCCATGCGGATTCCGAGTGTTATAAAGTTGAAATCCTATTTGCGGTACAATAGTATTGAGGTAATTCTCACACGAAGGAATATCTTGTTACGAGATAATCATGAGTGTGCTTATTGTGGCAAAAAATCGGGATTATTAACCATTGATCACATTATCCCACGTGAGCGTGGTGGGCAAAATACCTGGGAGAATTTGATTACAGCCTGTTCATCATGCAATTTGATGAAAAGTAATCGCACACCTGAAGAAGCTGGTTTGGCGCTACGCAAGCGACCACTAAAGCCAAATAGAATTCATTATTTTCAACAATTTGTAAATGATCATACTTCAGATTGGCGACCCTATCTGTTTATGGAAAGTTATTCATAGGTAATTGAATGAAACGTGTTTTAAGCGGAATCCAATCTTCAGGGAAACTACACCTCGGCAATTATTTTGGAATGATGTCCAGAATGATTCGATATCAGGAAGAAAATGAACTATACTGTTTTATTGCGAATTACCATGCGTTAACGTCAATCAATGATAAAGAATTAATAAAAAATAATACACGTGATGCTGTTATCGATTTTTTGGCACTTGGGTTAGATCCTGAAAAATCTGTTTTTTGGGTTCAAAGCGATGTCCCGCAGGTCACTGAGCTGACTTGGTTATTATCTAATGTGACCGGAGTTGGTTTGCTGGAGCGAGCTACATCTTATAAAGATAAATTAGCCAAGGGATTTACGCCAAATGTTGGCCTTTTTTCTTATCCGGTTTTAATGGCTTCTGACATTTTATGTTTTGGTGCTGATGTCGTTCCTGTGGGAAAAGATCAGAAACAACATTTGGAAATGACTCGTGATATCGCCATTCGGTTTAATCAAATTTTTGGAGAAACATTTATAGTTCCCGATTCCGAGATAGAAAAAACAACAATGTTGGTTCCTGGTATCGATGGACAAAAAATGAGTAAATCTTATGACAATGCCATTCCCATTTTCACCGATGAGACAAAAATGAGAAAGCGTATTATGTCCATAGTCACTGATAGTACTGCAATAGATGAACCGAAAGACAAGGATACTCCATTATTCCAATTATTTTCGCTTTTTCTTGATGAAAACGGAAAAAAAGAATTATCAGATCGTTATGACACTCCCGGATTAAGATATGGTGATGTTAAAAAAGAATTGTTTGAAACCGTCTGGTCTACTTTTGAACCATACCAGCAAAAACGAGAATATTTAGTAAATCATTTAGATTACGTTCGGGATTTGTGTCAAAAAGGAGCGGAAAAAGCTTCATCTGTTGCAACAACGTACCTTAATAAAGCACGTGAAAACATGGGGCTGCACTATTGAGTCTTGCTTATAAAGTTCAATTAGAAAATTTTGAGGGACCATTAGATCTCCTATTATATTTTATCCGTCGTGACGAGATTGATATCTACGATATTCCTTTGGCACGTATTACTGAAGAGTATATGGAGGCTATCGACATCATGCATCAATTAAATATAAGTGTCGCCGGTGAATTTATTGTGATGGCAGCCAATCTAATGCGTATAAAAGCAAAGATGCTATTACCAAAGCTCACTTTGGAAGATGAAGTATCGGATGACCCCAGAATGGATTTAGTAGAAAAATTGCTGGAATATCAACAATTCAAAGATGCGGCCTCTACGTTGGAAGCGATTGTAAATGATCGATCTCAGTATTTTGCAAAAGGATATTCTATGCCACTTCCTGATGGCGATGAAGACCCTGGAGTTTTCTTAAAAGACGTAAGTCTTTATGATATTGGCAGTTATTTTAAAAGTGTTATGGAAAGAATGCCGGTTATTCAGACGTATGAACTCCATCGGGAACCTGTAAGTTTGGATGACCAAAAGAGTCTCATTTTATCAGGGTTTAATGAATTTGGTCGACAAACATTTGAATATCTGGTTACAAAACTCAAATCAAAATTAGAAGTAGTTGTTACTTTTTTAGCAATCCTCGACTTAACAAGATTGTTTCAGATAAAAGTAGTTCAATCAGATATCTTTGGTGAGATGGAACTTGTATTAATAGAACATAAAGCATGACAAAAGACGAACAAATACGAATAGTCGAAGCATTGCTATTTGCAACACCTGAGTCATTAACCCAACAACAAATAAATCTTGTTTTTGACGGTGATCCTCCAGATGTGAAGGAAATTGCAGATATTCTAAATGATAAATATAGTAAAAATGGCCATTCATTTTATATCGAGGCGATTGCCAATGGATTCCGATTAACTTCAAAACCCGATTATGAAATATGGATTCGTCGTTTACTTAAGAAAAGCGGGCGTTTAGTCTTATCCCAGGCCGCCTTAGAGACATTAGCAATTGTAGCCTACAAACAACCTCTCAATCGTTTTGAAGTAGAATCGATCCGTGGAGTTGACTGCAGCGGTGTAATCAAAACATTATTGACACGACAGCTTATTCAAATAAAAGGCAGGGATTCAAGCCCTGGAAGACCCTTATTATATTCAACTACCACAAAATTTTTAGAATATTTCGGTTTAAATAAGATTTCTGAAATCCCAAAATTGAACGAAATGAAAGATTTAGAAGAAGAAAATCCATCTGATGAGCAAATTAATGCGTTTGAATAAATATTTAGCAAAAGCTGGAGTGGCATCGCGCCGCGAATCAGATCGCTTAATCCAGGATGCGACGACCACCGTAAATGGGAAAGTAATTTTAGACCCTGCCTATCTGGTTCAGCCGGACGATGTGGTTGCTTATGACAGCAAGGAAATCAAACTTATAACCGAATCTTATGTCATCATGCTGAATAAACCGAAGGGGGTCATTACGACTGCCAAGGATACTCATGGTAGAAAAACGGTTTTTGATCTTATTCGATTTAAAGAACGACTATTTCCTGTAGGTAGGTTAGATAAAGATACTACCGGATTATTACTATTGACAAATGATGGCGAATTGGCGAATAAACTGATGCATCCCAGAAATCGTGTTCCCCGAATATATGAGGCTGAAATTGAAGGTCGAGTAGATGAAAAAACAGTGAATCGAATTGAACGTGGAGTGTTCATTGGTGATGGTGACTGGGGAAAAGCAGAATTTCTCGAACAAAAAACAATCAAAAAAAGATCAACAGTCCGATTACAATTATTTCAGGGAAAGAAAAGGGAAATTAGGCGAATTTTTGAATTTCAAAACATTAAACTATATTCACTTCAAAGACTTTCTTATGGTAAAATTAAGTTACACGATTTGCCAGAGGGGAAATGGCGCCAACTAACCAGTTCTGAGATTAAACTGCTGCATAAATAATCGCATAGTTCGAATCAACTTTTGACGATAAATCCACTATTATCTTTTGCAGGGCATCTCTATTCTACTTTTAATTTAAAGCTCCTTATCAATGCATCTTGATTCAACAAGATTTTCTCTTATAAAAACTACGTCTTAAATCATTGGTAATCTTATTGATATCAATTAACTTTTCCGGCTTATTGAGAATTGATTTTGATGATTATCGCAATAGACGGTCCGGCTGCTTCCGGCAAGAGTACAACAGCACGATTAGCTGCACAACGATTAGGGTTCACCTATCTTGATACTGGTGCTATGTATCGCACTGTTACACTTGCATTGCTTCAGAAGAATATTTCATTTTTGAATATACCTGAAGTAGAAAATGCTATTTCAAAAATGGATATTCAGTTATCCTCGAAAAATGGAAACACGGAAGTAATCCTAAATGGAATTGACGTTTCTAATGCTATTCGAACAGGTGATGTCACTGGCAATGTTAGTACTGTAAGTGCCATCCCAATCGTTCGAAAATCCATGGTGAAATTGCAACGACAAATTGGAGAACAATCAGATTGTGTGGTAGAAGGCCGCGACATTGGTACCGTGGTTTTTCCAAATGCAAAATGGAAATTTTTCATTGTTGCTGATACACAAACGCGTGCTATCCGTCGACAAAAAGATTTAGCAAAAATTGGCGAACATCGTAGCATTGAAGATCTTGAAAAAGAAATTGAACTTCGTGATATGAAAGATTCGACTCGGGATCATAGCCCGCTTCGGAAAGCCAAAGATGCTATTGATCTTGATACATCATCGCTAACCATTGATGAACAAGTGTCATTCATCATACAAACCATAAACCCTAAGGAACACTTTAATGAGTGAATCAAACGCACCGGAAATAGTTTCCGAAGAGGCTGAAGTAGTAGAAGAGACTATGGAAGTCAGTGTTGAGCAGGAAGTTGCTGAAACAACACCAGAGACTAAACCTATAAATTATTTAGATCCAAATTTATTTAACGATGTACGAGTCGTTACACCTGAAGATTTGATTGAATCAAAAGATTCATTTGAAGTCCCAGAAGAAGTAGCAATAAAATATCTCGGTACATTTACAGATATCTCTGAAAACCAAGTTATCGTCGGCCGTGTCATTGGTATGCATGATAATGATGTATTAATTGATATTGGTTTTAAATCTGAAGGAATTATTAGCCGATCAGAATTTTCTGAAAACGATCCACCAGTAATTGGTGCTCAAATCCAAGTTTATTTAGAACATATGGAAGATCGTAGCGGTAATACGGTATTATCAAAAACTAAAGCAGATTTCATGCGTCGTTGGAATGAAATTCGCGAAATATTTGAAAAACAGACAATTATTCAAGGTACTATTGTTCGTCGTATCAAAGGTGGAATGATCGTAGATATGGGAACTGTAACAGCCTTTTTGCCAGGTAGTCAAATAGATGTTCGTCCTATTCAGGATTTCAATGATTATCTGGACAAAGAATTGGATTTCAAAATTGTGAAATTCAATGAATCACGTAAAAATATAGTTGTGTCCCATAAGGTTATTCTTGAAGAAAGTTTGAAAGAACAACGAGAAGAATTATTTGGCACAATAAAAGCAGGCGAAGTACTTGAAGGTCGCGTGAAAAATATTACAGATTTTGGTGTATTTATCGACCTAGGCGGTGTGGATGGATTGCTTCACATTACAGATTTATCCTGGGGACGTGTAAATCACCCATCTGAAATCGTTAAAATGGAAGAAACACTTACTGTTAAAGTGATTGACTATGATGAAGAGAAAAAACGAATCTCTCTTGGTCTAAAACAACTGACACCACATCCTTGGGAAAATATGATGGATAAATATCCCATCGCTACCGTTGTGCTAGGTAAAGTTGTGAGTATGACGAATTATGGTGCTTTCATTGAAATCGAACCAGGTGTAGAAGGATTAATTCACGTTTCGGAAATGTCTTGGACGCGCCATATCAAAAACCCTTCAGAATTATATTCCATGGGAGACGAAGTCGAAGCGGTTGTTCTTTCTATTGATGCTGATGATCGCAAAATCAGTCTTGGTGTAAAACAAATACAACCAGATCCATGGGATAAAATTGAAGAAAAGTATATGGTTGGTACCGTATGCAAAGGCAAGGTCATGAATTTGACACAATTCGGTGCATTTATCGAATTAGAAGAAGGCATAGATGGTTTGATTCATGTTTCAGATTTATCATGGACTAGGGTTGTGCGCCATCCAAAAGAAATCCTTGAAAAAGGACAGGAACTTGATGTTCGGATTCTTGAAGTTTCCCGTGATAGTCGCCGTATTTCCCTTGGCTTGAAGCAAGTTCAAGACGATCCGTGGCCAGAACTCATGAAAACTTTTGAAACTGGAAAAGAAGTTTCAGGGTCTATTATTCGGGTTCTTGATAAAGGGATCATTGTTGAGCTTGAAAATGATGTGGAAGGTATTGTACCATTTGGTAAGCGTTCTAAGCGTGAACGTAAATCTTTGGCACGTCAATTCAATCCAGGTGATACGATGGTTGGCAATGTAATGGAAGTAAAACCTGATGAAAAGAAAGTTATCTTATTTGTTGATGACTTTGGTGATGAAGGTGAAGAAGATTCCCCAAAAGATGAAGTAAAGGAATTCTTGGATGCTCAAGAGAAACCTGCTACTGAAAAACTAGAAATTCCGGAAGCATTGACTCAGGCATCAGACGATGAAGAGGAAACTCTATCAGACGAAGAATCTGACGATAAAGAGTAAATTAGAAGAGATCGGTTAACGGGATCATAATCTATGTTCTCCCGAATATCTGATTTTATTGAACGCCAGTCTATTGTCCTGAGAATTGGAGCAATCGGGCTGGCGTTCTTATTATGGATTTTCGTCGTAAGCCAAAACCGTTTTACCTACGTTATAGATGTTCCTATTGAAGCGCGTAATCTGAGTGCAAAAAAAGCACTTAAAGAAGAAGCGCCTGCATCTGCCCAGGTACGTTTTAGTGGAACGGGTAGAGCATTATTTAAATCTTGGCTTTTAAAAGATTTTTACGATGAATTTAAACTTGTTATCGATTTAGAACGTATTTCTGAAGAACATGATTTCATTCTAAATGAATATTTTTCCCAATATCCACAAAAAGTAGTAATTCCAAATTCTTTTGATATTACATATATCGAAGTCTTGTATCCGCGTGATGTACATATTGTATTGGATGAATATTTAGTAAAAGAAGTGCCCATCAGATCTAAAATTCTTGTAGAGCCTTTACCTGGTTATGTTTTAATTGATAACATTCAGCTGAATCCAAGTCATATAAATATCGCAGGTCCGAAAGAAACTGTTCAATCTATTCGATATATTGAGACGGTTTCTGATACATTGAACAATCTCCAATTTCCCGTCTATGATAGAATTGAATTGTTTAATCCTATGCCTGTAATCGAGTTGTCAAGCAATCACATAAACTATACATTAGATATTCAAGCAATCAGTGAACGGATTGTGAGTGATATTCCCGTAGAGGTAACAAGGAGACCAGAAGGAATTCGTGTTTTTGTGAATCCGCGTACTGTTTCGTTAACACTCGTTGGCGGTGTTAATCAAATTGAATCAATTAATCCTGAAGATATTAATGTTACAATTGATTTTCGTGATCAATGGAACGCCCAAACCCAATTCTATGAACCAAGTGTTTCCGTTCCAACTGGAATGCGATGGCAAGATCTTTCTCCACGAAATCTCGAATTAGTCGTTACTAAAGAAGTCAATTGATTGTTCTTGGAATAGAAACTTCATGTGATGAAACTGCTGCCGCCATTTGTAAAGATGGAGAAATTTTGGCCAGTATCATCAGTTCTCAAGAAGTACATATAAACTTTGGAGGCGTAGTACCTGAAATTGCTTCACGGGAACATGAACGCCTTCTTAACACCATTGTTCATAAGACCTTAGAAAAAACCACGCTTTCGCTCAATCAAATCGATGGAATAGCCGTGACACAAGGACCGGGGCTAGCGGGAACATTACTTACTGGTGCAATGTTTGCAAAAGGGTTGGCAATTGGCAGGGATTTACCCATCATTGGTGTCAATCATCTTGAAGCGCATATTTTTGCGAACTTCTTAGCAGACCCAACGTTACAATACCCGTTTATATGTCTATTGGTTTCAGGTGGGCATACACAATTATGGATGGTGAATAAAATTGGTAGTTATAGATTGTTAGGACAGACACGCGATGATGCAGCCGGAGAAGCTTTTGATAAAGGTTCTCGCATATTGGGATTAGGATATCCCGGTGGTCCGGCAATTCAAAAAGCGGCAATTGGCGGTAATGCAAACGCAATAGATTTTCCGCGATCTTTTTTAAAAGAAGGGAACTTTGAATTCAGTTTTAGCGGTTTAAAAACGGCACTTCTTTATTTTATGGATAAACCAGATGTATTGGAAAAATATTCTTTAGCAGATATAGCAGCGAGCTATCAAAAGGCGATTGTAGATATTTTAACATTTAAACTTGTGCAAGCCGTTCTCCACTCAGAAGTAAATACAGCAGTTGTTGCTGGAGGAGTGGCAGCAAATAAGGAATTGAGAAAAGCTATTGAAAGCACACTAAACGGGAAGAGAATTGTATTTCCTGATTTGGTATATTGTACGGATAATGCAGCAATGGTGGCCTATTTAGGTGAGTTGAAACTCAGGGCTGGTAAGACATCATCGTTAGACTTTGATATTATTCCAAATTTAAAATTAGCATAAACCCATGTATTTAGATATATTACGTTTACCTGATATCGTTTTCTGGTCACTTTTATTGACAGGAATTATCACCCTATTCTACGCTATAAAAACCATATGGGGTCATCGATCGATTCAATGGATATATGGAATTCGAATATTGATATTTCTTCTGTTACTATTTGGACTAATTCAACCACGATTTGTTAGGCAAACAACTACTGAGACAGAATTGCCATGGGTAATGTTCCTTGATAATTCACTGAGTATGAATTATCATTCGAATATATCCAAAACAGCAATTAATACAGGGTTGCTAACTCTAGTACAACAAATAAAAAACCAGGGTATAACTCTTGAAATTCTCCCATTCTCTGGTACAATTGAGGCCGAAATTGAGACACCTTATATTACCAGTTCTGGGACTTCAACGGACTTGGGAAAAGTAATTCAATACATTAAGACTAAAAAACAATCTGGTTTGGGTGGCGCTATACTTATTTCTGATGGACAAACAACGCAAGGTGTTGATCCTGTTTCAGAAGCAAAAGCATTAGGTGTTCCTGTTTATACTGTTGCAGTAGGTGACACAACTCCTATGATTGATGTATCTGTTCAATCAATTGATGCTCCAACGCTTGTGATTAAAGGAGATGATGTAGAAGCTAAAGTCACCATTATTGGTATGGGGCCAATAAATGAACGTGTTAATGTTAGTTTACTTCATGGGAATGACTTAATTGGTTCCAAATTTATAAGGTTACATGGTGATGGAAGTCAAAACCAAGTGAATTTCCATTTCACACCAACCCAATTAGGTATCAATCAATATCGGGTAGCGACTTCATCTTTAGCCGATGAAATAAATGTTGAAAACAACAGATTGACATTCGATGTATCAGTATTAAAAGATGAATATTATATTGCACTAATGACTGGCGTACCTTCGCAGAATACTCCACTGATTAAAAGGTGGCTAAAGGATCAAGATAGAGTTAGTCTATCCCATTTTATTCAAAGTTCGCCTAATTATGAAAAAACATTAAAAAACTTCTGGCCTAAAGCTTATGATTTAATCGTATTTGATAATTATCCAACTACACCATTACAATTACGAACACAGCGAATATTAGCAAAAAAAATTGCGTCTCAATCATCATCAGTTTTATGGATAAATGGTCCAAATGTTGATGAAAAAAGTTCAACCTCCATTTTTCCATTATTGCACGTAGTATCCACAACTGTTGCAGATTCAATTGATACAGATATCCCAGGTGTAATAAGATTAAATGAATACATGGCAAAACTTCCAGTATATATTGGTGGATACGATTCTGATATAAATGAATATGAATTACCACCGTTGGCACACGGTTTAGCAATAAAATCCAACTTAGATCAAAGCTGGCCACTAATCGAATTTTCAGACTCTCAATTGCCTGTATTGTTACTTAATGAAAAGGAATCATTAAGAAGTGCTCTTTGGACTACTCAAGATATCAATCAATTCCATTATAAGATGATGTATACGGGTGAGACTGTTCTTTCTGGTAATATTTTTGAAGGCATTGTTGCCTGGTTAATGAAAACTGGTGGTGACCAGGATCTTTATTTCAGAGTTAATAAAAATGTATTTCAACAAGGTGAAGAAGTACATGTTACTGGTAATAAAATTGGCGAAAAATCGTCTCCATATTCCGAAGTATCATTATCTGTAATAAAAGATAGCGTAGTAGTAAACACCTATGAATTTCATTACAATTCACCAAAAAATAGATGGGAGGGGTCATTTTGGGCCTCAGCTCCCGGAACATATGATTATGAAATCAGCATGGTTGCAGGGAAAAGTAAATCATCCCAAAAAGGAAAATATATTGTTGAAGAAAGCCAAATTGAATTAAATAAAGTATTTGTAAACACAACTGTATTAAAATCTATTTCAGAAGAAACAAATGGGAAGTTTATATCCTGGTACCAACGTGGTCAGCTCATACCATACCTTAAAGAATCAACCCAATTTCATAAAAATATAAATAAATTCTTACCGACTGAATCATGGTGGTCGTTAATCATTATTATAGTGTTATTAGGGTGTGAATGGGGACTGAGACGATTCCGGGGTCTTATCTAAATATGACTTCGACAAATAGATGTTATACATGTAGTTTCTCCACTTGAATTTTGAGAGATAAATGAAAAAAATTACAATTATTGGAACGGGTTATGTTGGTCTGGTAAGCGGAACTGGGATTTCAGACTTTGGGCATAATGTTGTTTGTTCAGACATTTCAGAAGAAAAAATAGAAATGCTGAATAATGGAGTTATTCCAATTTACGAGCCCGGGCTCAAGGATGTGGTCGAACGAAACGTGCTTGCTGGGCGATTAACATTTTCTTCTGATGTCAAAAAATCTATCCAATCAGCGGATGTCATATTTATTGCTGTTGGAACCCCAGAATCAAAAAACGGATCAGCAGATTTGTCAGCAGTATTTTCGGTGGCCAAAACTATTGCTGAAAATCTCAATACTTATAAAGTAATCTGTACTAAAAGTACTGTTCCCGTTGGAACAGGCAACAAAATTATCAATATCATTAAAACGGTGGCTGGAAACAATGCTGAATTTGATTATGTTTCAAATCCGGAATTTTTACGCGAAGGAGCCGCTGTTAATGATTTTTTGAGGCCCGATCGAGTTGTTATTGGCGCTACATCTGACAAAGCATTTGCTATACTAAAAGATGTATATAGACCTCTATATATCAATGAAACTCCCATGGTTCATACAAATATAGCTACAGCAGAAATGATCAAATATGCCAGTAACGCTTTTCTGGCATTGAAAATTAGTTACATTAATGAAGTAGCGAACATCTGTGAAGCTGTAGGTGCAGATGTCCAAACAGTTGCAAGAGCAATGGGATCAGATGGTAGAATTTCACCGAAATTTTTACATGCAGGCCCGGGCTTTGGCGGTTCATGTTTTCCAAAGGATACGAAAGCACTAATACATTTGGCGAATGAAGTTGGTGAAGATATCAAAACGGTTCAAGCTGCTGTTGATGCTAATCAATCGCAAAAAAGCAGGATGGTAAATAAATTTATTCGACTATTAAATAATAGTGTTGACGGTAAAATTGTATCAATACTGGGTCTTAGTTTCAAACCAAATACTGATGATGTACGCGATTCATCTGCTATAGAAATGATAGAAGGCTTATTGTCATTAGGTGCTCATGTTCGAGCATATGATCCGATTGCAAATAGTAATATGAAAAAACGATTTCCGCTTGTAGAATATGCGGACAATTGGCAATCTGCTGTAAAAGATTCATCTGGTGTAGTTATTTTAACAGAATGGAATGAATTCAGAGGAATCGATCTAGTAGAATTAGCCTCATTGGTAAAAGAGAAAATTGTTTTGGACACTAGAAACATTCTTAGTATGAATGAATTATCCAAACTGGGATTTACGTTTGATAATGTTGGTCGAAAGAAAAGCGATAGATGAAAATAGTATCTAGCAAAATTCCAGATATAAAAATCATTGAACCTAATGTTCATGGAGATGATCGGGGATATTTTTTTGAATCATATAAGGAAGAGAGATTTATAGAAAAGAATCTTCCTGTACGTTACATTCAAGAAAATCAGGCAAAATCTCAGAAAGGTGTATTACGTGGGTTGCACTATCAACTGGAACATCCTCAGGGGAAATTGGTAACAGTTCCCTATGGAAGAGTTTGGGATGTGGCAGTGGATTTAAGACAGTCCTCAGAAACCTTTGGACAATGGATTGGAATAGAAATATCTCAAGATAATCATCGTAGTGTCTATATCCCACAAGGGTTTGCGCACGGTTATTGTGTATTATCAGAGGAGGCAATTTTCCAATATAAATGCACAGATACTTATCATCCTGAAGATGAATATGGATTGCTATGGAATGATGCGGATTTAGGTATAACATGGCCAATTAAAACCCCTCTCATTTCAGAAAAAGATTTAAAACATCCTATATTAAACATAATACAAAAAGAAAAGTTATTTGCATAAGATGGATACATATTTTGTAACAGGTGGAAGCGGATTCATTGGATCAAATTTTATTCAATTGATCCATGAATCAATTCCTGATGCTAACATAATCAATTTGGATAAACTGACATATGCCGGGAATCCTGCAAATTTATCAAACATTGAGAACTCCGACAGATACCATTTTGTAAAGGGTGATATTTGTGATGCAGCAATTATTGCGAAAATATTTGACGATTATAAACCAACATTCATAGTGAATTTTGCCGCTGAAAGCCATGTTGATCGATCTATCACTGGTCCAGGGGAATTTATCCAAACAAATATTGTTGGAACCTATACATTATTGAAGGAATCCTTAACTTACTTCAATGTTTTAACAGATGAAGATAAAAAGCGATTTCGGTTCCATCATGTTTCTACGGATGAAGTGTATGGGTCTTTAGGCGATAAAGGCTACTTCACTGAGCATACATCTTATGATCCAAGTTCACCATATTCAGCATCTAAAGCATCATCGGATCATTTGGTCAGAGCTTGGCATAGGACATTTGGATTACCGGTCTTAATCACAAACTGTTCAAATAATTATGGACCTTACCAGTTCCCAGAAAAGCTAATCCCATTGATGATTTTAAACTGCTTGGACGGAAAATCTTTACCTGTATACGGAACGGGTGAAAATGTGCGCGATTGGTTATATGTGGAAGATCATTGTGAGGCGATTTTGCATGTTGTCAAAATGGGTACTGTTGGTGAAACGTATAATATCGGTGGCAATAATGAAATTCGGAATTTGGAAATAGTTGAAACTATTTGTGATGTCCTGGATGAAATTAAACCTTATGGCGACGGTAAAACGTATCGCGAGTTGATAACATTTGTGAAGGATCGTCCAGGTCATGATTTTCGCTATGCAATTGATGCAACAAAGATTAAGAATGAATTGGGCTGGTATCCAAAACACACGTTTAAAACAGGGATTCGCGATACAATAAACTGGTATCTGGAAAATGATTCATGGTGGGAGTTTATTCGGTCGGGTGAATACCGCAATTACTATAAAGCACAATATGGGGAATTGATATAGTATGAGAAAATTACTAGCTTTTCTGGCAATGTTATCGATGGGTTTTTCTCAAATGGGAACGACTCGTTATGGGCAAGTCAGCGGACAGGATAATAATACAATTGAAACAGCGTATGAAAATCCAACTATTTTCGAAAATATCATTTCTTTAGAGGAAGCTATTAATCCAGAAACCTATATTTTGGGTCCCGGTGATCAATTGGGCATTAACATTATATCTACTCAGAGTATTTTATTAACCATAATTGTAAACCCTTCCGGTGATGTATTAATTCCCAATATTGGAATTTTACCCGTTGCCGGAATTTCATTGAAAAACGCGATAGATTTAATTGAACAAAAAACCAAGAAAGTTTTTAAAAACTCGATTGTTTATGTTTCACTGGTAAGCATACGCGAATTTCTAATCCAGATTCACGGGGCGGTCAATAAGCCCGGATTTATTTCTATAAGTCCAATTACAAGGTTAAGTGAAATTATAAATCAATCCGGCGGATTTCATCAATTTGCCCGGGAATACGAGATTAAGGTATATCACAAAAATACCTATGTAAAAACATTAAACTATCTGGATTATTTACGAACCGGAGATATTACGAATAACCCTGTTTTTACTGAGGGTGACTACATATTTGTGGAATATGGCAACATTGAACAGGAAGGAATTGTAATACGGGGACAGGTATCAGGAACAGGATATGATATTTTTGAACCGGGAGAAACTGTTTCAGATATAATCAAAAGACGAATCCGGTTTAAAAATGAAGCGGATTTATCCAGCATTACAATCACTAGAAAAAATGAGTCTGGACAATCAATTATTAATTTAGATCCGGAAGAGTATACATCGTTCACATTACAAGCTAATGATGTTATCGATATTCTCAGTGAAAATAATGTAATGGTCAATGGTTATGTGAAATATCCCGGGGGTTATAAGTATTTCCCTGGATTTAAAGCTATTGATTATATTAATCTGGCAGGCGGGAACACCTTAGAAGGGGATGTGGACAAATCAATAATAATACATAAGGATGGAAAGGAAGATAAAGGCAAGGATGCCTCAATTGAGAGGGGAGATATTATTGTTGTTAATGCATCCACCATGCATGTGTTAAAAGGAGATCAGAGTGTTATACAAATGGTCTCAATTTTATCGAGTTTATTATTAACCTTCATTGCAGCGACGAAATAGTTATGAAACTAACTCCCCACGAAGAAAAAATATTAGAATTAGTCCAGCAATACCCGGAAATTGTAAACAATTCTGAAGCCCGAAAAAAAATTGCAGAAGAACAGGGACTCTCGGAAAAGACGTTGAGGAACAGAATTGCTGATTTAAAGAAGTATGGGGCGGTCGGTTTAGAAAAAAACATGAATGCGATTTCGACTAGTGACGATCAAACTCTGCGTGAAATATTTCTGATAATTTGGAATTCAAAGTGGAAAATATTTAGGAATGTTTTTGTTTTTTCAATATTGTCCGTATTACTTGCATTGGTGATGCCGTTGACATATCGATCGAATGCGGTAATAATGCCACCATCATCAGAATCAGGTTTAAATATCTCAGCTGCCCTATCTTCACTTCCATTCGGAAATATGTTAGGAGGGGGTACTGATACTCAATCCATGACATTCGTTGCCATCCTCGAATCAAGATTAATTAAAGAAGCTGTAATAAATGAGTTCAATTTGATTGAATTTTATAATGTTGATTTTCACGAGGATGCTTTAGAGGAATTAGGGGCAAATACTAGCATAGAGATTGAAGAAGAGGGAACAATCAAAATTGCATTTATGGCTAGCACCTCCTGGTTTCACCCAAATGACGAAGGGGAGTATTGTAAGAATTTGACTAGAGATGTAACCAACTATTATGTGAACAAGCTAGATGAAGTGAACAAACAGCTGAATAGTGAAAAAGCAGTGAATCATCGCAAGTTTATAGAAGAACGATACAATCTTAATAAGATTAAACTGATGGAAGCAGAAAATGAACTGAATAGTTTTCAAAAATCTTACAATGCAATTGCGTTGGAGCAACAGACCGGGGCAGTTATTAATATTGCAGCGACAATCAAGGGGCTAGCATTAGCCAACGAAGTAAAATTAGAGATTTTGACTCAAACTTTACCAGAAAACCATCCTGATCTAATTAATTTGCAAAAGGAGACTGATATTTTAAATAATCAATTAACTAATTTGAATACAGGTTCGGAAATAGATTATTTTTTACCAAAATTTGCACAGGTCCCAGATTTAGGGTTGGAATATATCCGATTGACTAGAATGGTTGAGGTACAAAACCAGATATTTATTTTTTTGACTCAACAATATGAAGAAGCCAAGATAAAAGAGGCCAAAGATACTCCTACGCTTCAAGTATTAGATCATGCCTCTAAACCAGAAAAGAAATATAAACCATCAAGAACAAGAATATGTATTATAGGGTTTGTCTTATCATTTATTTTTAGTTTATACTATTATTACTTGAGTCATAGATGGAATGAAATATCTAAATAATTAAGCTTTGAAAAAGAATCTATTAACAAACCTTACTTATACTTTTTTAAGTCAGATCATATCTGCAGTATTTTTAGTGATTCTATTAAGAGTTGCAGCCACAACTCTACCAAAAGAAGAATTTGGTCTGTTTATAGTTATTAGAAGACTCATATCAATTGGATTTCCAATTATCTCATTGAAGCTCGGTATTAGCTTATCTAGATATGGTCATGAGGAGACGAATCAATATCTTTGTAAGTCAATACAAATATTGATTATAACTCACACCTTATTATTTATTTGTTCAGTATTTTTCTCGAAACAGTTATCCCACTTAGTATTTGGCAGGAGTGGGTATAGCGAACTAATCTTTATAAGCGTTTTATATGTTTTTAGTTACTCATTCCATTCTTTGTTACACGGGTATTTTCGTGGTAAATTGGTTTTTTCAACTATGAATGTAATTGTAATTGTTTTTAATGCGACGGCATTAATTGGGGCAATATTTTTTATTTCACGTAATAGTATTTTTAATTATTACCTCTTTATTTCTATATCAAATATTCTAATATGTATTTATATATTTATAATTTTTATAAAAAAGAAAAATCATTATAAGGAGCAATTTAATTGGAGATTTACAAACATTAAACCATTTATTATGTATGGAGTAAGCAGGTTACCAAGCGGTTTCTTTTTTTCAGGGCTACTATTTTTTCCGGTATTTATCGCGACTCACTGGATATCAATTGAAGCAGCAGGTTTAATTGGTATAATCATTGCGGTAATAAGTTTAGTCCAAATAATGACTATGCCAATTGGGACTTTATTTCTACCAATATTTGCGCACTTAAAAAAGGGAAATAATATAAATAAATTGAAAGAGAAAACTCAGGATATATTGGATTTTGTTTTTACGATTCCCTTTATATTTGGGTGTTTACTTCTGCTTTTTTCAAATGAATTAGTATTTCTTTGGTTTGGACCTACCTATACAAGCATTACTAACGAAATCAGACTATTAAGTGTCGGGGTTGGGTTTATAATAATTTTTATATTATTGCGAAGTGTGATTGACGGAATATCTAATGTGCCATATGTAAATATTATTACATTTATAAGTTTAATAGTTTTCCTTCTTGGAATAGGCTTAGTCGGTGAACATGAAATTTCCATCAGGAAAATTGTAATCATTTTTTCATTATCCATTTCAGTATTGGGGTTGATATCAATTTACATTTTACATTTGATTTCAACTGTAAATGTTTTAACTAAAAGAAACATTATTGCTGTATTATGGATATTATTCAATTATATAGCAGTTTATTATCTGACAGAAATAATTTCAGTTCAACTTCATTTAGTTGTGTTATTGATAAAACTAACGTATTTATTTATTACTTTAACATTATCATATTATTTATACAGATACCTAGGGTATAATTGGATTAAATATTTGGAGGATCGATTATTAAAAACTCCCTAATACAGAGTATTGATAATTATTTCATTTTCATATTGCCATTGATTGCATGTTTTGTGTTGGTATTCATAAGTGAGCAATTATTTATCCAATCAATTATTTTACTTGTATTGATTTATAGTTACGAGATAATGGTTAAGAACAACCGCCTGGCTTATGGACTTTCAGGAATTCGAATATTGTCTATTCCTTCTACAATATATATTAGTTATACAGTATTTATAGCTATTCCAAGTTTATTTGTACCACTTGTCGAAGATACTACATATTTAGTTCCATTTTATTTGTCTGTATATCAGTTTTACATTTTATTTCCATTAGGGTTGCTTTTTATTAACCATATACAACCAATAGACCAGATACAGGTTAAAAGCCTTTATAATGGATCTTTGGAAAAATCAAAGATTGATTATTTAATGTATGAATTATTAATTATATTATTTACAATATCAATCGGAATTATGTTACTTTATA